>ERZ778516.1806-NODE-1806-length-15540-cov-5.315919_pt1 | contig 15540 bp, 13 predicted proteins | sample MGYA00510342_ERZ778516 | MGnify/ENA primary metagenome ERZ778516 (study PRJEB29527, sample SAMN07138961) | mouse gut metagenome | material: feces | host: mouse | place: China:Nanjing | collected 2016-01-25 ... | reverse complement strand
ACGAGGCGTTTGTACATACCGTACATATATCCTACTTCGCGTCCGCCCACGCCGATGTCGCCGGCGGGTACGTCGCGGTCAGGACCGAGGTTCTTCCAGAGGCCGAGCATGAAGGCCTGGCAGAAGCGCATGATTTCGCGGTCGCTCTTGCCACGGGGGGAGAAGTCGCTGCCGCCTTTTGCGCCGCCCATAGGAAGGGTGGTGAGTGCGTTTTTGAATGTCTGCTCGAAGCCCAGGAACTTGAGAATGGAAAGGTTTACAGAAGCGTGGAAGCGGATACCGCCCTTGTACGGGCCGATGGCGTTGTTGAACTGCACACGGTAGCCGATGTTGTTCTGTACTTCGCCCTTGTCGTCGATCCATGTCACGCGGAAGGTTACTATGCGGTCAGGCTCAACCATGCGTTCGATGATTTTGTTGCGCTCGAACTCGGGGTGCTGGTTGTAGATGTCCTGTACCGACATAAGCACTTCTTTCACTGCCTGCAGGTACTCTTTTTCGCCGGGGTGCTTGGCTTCGAGGGAAGCCATGATACTGTTAATATCCATAGCGTTTTTTTGTTAGGTGTTTTCTCGGTAGAGATTTGTCTTGTGTTACTATCGGCAAAGATAGCAACAATTCCGATTCAAAGGTATATTTTATGAAAAATTATACATAAAAATGTGTTTTTCCCGTGTGGCCTGTGTTTGGTGCTTTCTTTATGCTCATCGGCCTGATGCTGCGGGAGAACGTCAAAGGGCCGTGCCTGTCGGCACAGCCCTTGTGTGATTGTGGCGCTGCGGCTCTTTATTTGAGGCCGAGCTTGGCGCGTACCTGCGGGGTAATGTCTACCACGTCGTTGCCCTTGTAGAGGAGGAGAGCCTGCTCGTTGGGCAGAATGAAGGTGAAACCGCCTTCCGCGCCTACCGACTTCACAGCGTCGGTGAGCTTGGTCTGGATAGGCATTGTGAGCTGTTCCTGGAGGCGCTGAATGTTCTGCATGGCTGTGTTGCGGAACTGTTCTACCTTGGCCTGACGCTCCTGTATTTCGTTGATGCGGCGTTCTTTTATCGCGTCGGGAGTGTTGGGGTCGTTCTGTATGGTCTGGAAGTCGGCGAAGAGTTTGTTGACTTCTTCGGAGAGCTTCTGGTATTCGTCCTCGTATTTTTTGGAGGTTTCTTCAAGCTCTGCGCGCATGGCGGCGCTTTCGGGCATAGCCTGGAACACGGATTCGATGTCTACCACGCCGAATTTCTGGGCCATACCGCTCAGGGGAAGAGCGAGGGCAACGGCGAGAAGGATTTTCTTGAACATATTTATGGTTTTATAGTTTGATATTGCGGTGAATTGTTTGTTCTTTGCAAAGTTACGAAATTAGTTGGAATAACCCAATTTGGCAAGTACTTCGTTGCTTATGTCGATGCGTGGCGAGGCATACACTATGTCGGAAGCCGACGCGCGGTCGAAAACGGTCTGGTAGCCGCGTTCTTCGGCTACCTTTTTGACGGCGTTGTACACGTCGTCCTGTATCGGTTTGAGAAGTGTCTGGCGCTTTTTGTAAAGCTCGCCTTCTGGCCCGAAGTATTTGTAGCGCAACTCTGTGGCGGCTTTTTCTTTGGCCACTATTTCTTCTTCGCGTTTCTTGACCTGCTCTTCGGTGAGGAATACCTTGTCGGAGAGATAGTTCTGGTACATGGTTTCGGCTTCTTTGCCTACAGCCTCTACTTCTTTCTGCCAGCGCTGCGAGAGCTGGTTGAGCTGTTCGTTTGCCATTTCGTAGCTTGGCACGTTTTTGAAGATGTACTCCATGTCTACGAGGGCGAATTTCTGGGCCGAGGCGGCAAGCACTGCGGCTACGGCCATGAGGAGGGTGATGGCTGTTTTTTTCATATTCAGTGGTATTTTACTTTATATGACAAGCGAAAGTCTGAAAGGTTTAGAATTCCTGTCCGAGAATGAAGTGGAAGTGGCTGCCGCCGCGTTCGCCGAACACTTTGTCGAAGCCGTATGCCCAGTCTATACCCATGAGTCCGACCATGGGGAGCTGTATGCGCACGCCGGCACCGGCGCTGCGTTTAAGCTCGAAGGGGTTGAACTGGCTTACCGAGGTCCAGGCGTTGCCGGCCTCGAGGAAGGCGAGGGCGTAGATGGTGGTGCTCTGCTGGAGCATCAGCGGGAAGTGGAGTTCGAGGCCCATGCGGGTGTAGGCGTAGCCTTCGGAGCGCCACGGGGTGAGCGAGCCGTTGTCGTAGCCGCGCAGGGCTATTGTTTCGGTAGCGTAGGTGTATGAGCCGCTCATGCCGTCGCCGCCGACGTAGAATGTTTCAAACGGCGATTTGAGGTATTTGTTGTAGCTTCCGAGGAGGCCGAAGTCGAAGCGGGTCATAAGTACGGGTGTCCACTGCTGGCTTGTCGACAGCGGGGTGTAGGTGCGGCTCTTGAAGCGCAACTTCCAGTATTCTATCCAGCGGTACAGCTCCTTGCTGGCTGCCTGGCTTACGGCGGCGTCCTGCGACTGTGATTTCTCGGTAAGGGCCTTCCAGTCCTTTTTGCCGCTGAAGAGTTCGGCGGGAGGTGTCATCTGGAAGCTGAGCTGGAATGTGGAGCCGCTGCGAGTGTAGATGGGGTTGTCGATGGAGTTACGGGCAAGAGTGAAGCCGAGTGTGAGAGAGTTGGCCGTGCCGTTGTTCATCAGGAAGAGGTAGTCCCAGTTCTTGAGGTAGTACCAGTTGTAGCCGAGTTCGGCAGTGAATGTGAACCAGTCGTCGGGCCATTTGAGGCGTTTGCCGAAGCCCACGTTCACGCCCACCATCTGGAGCACCTTGTTGGGATCGAGAGAGTTCTGGTAGCTGTTCTGGTAGTAGTCGTTGTAGTAGTTGTTCATGCCGGGATAGTAGCCCATGCCGCCGCCCCAGTAGCTGGAGTTGGCCCACGAACGGTTGTAGAACGACGAGTTGACGCCTGTCTGGCGGCTGTAGTAAGCGCTTACAGAGAGGCTGTTGGGCCGCTTTCCGCCGAACCACGGGTCGAGGAACGATATGGCGTAGCTCTGGTAGTAGCGGGCGTTGGTCTGCGCGCTGATGGTGAAGGTCTGTCCTTCGCCCTGCGGTATGATGCCTCGGTATGTGCTGGGGTAGAAGAGGTTTTTGATAGAGAAGTTGGTGAATTTGAGCTGGAGCTTGCCAATGATGCCGGTCTGTCCCCAGCCGAGGGAGAACTCTATCTGGTCGTTTGCTTTGGATTCGAGGTTGAGGGCTATGTCGACGGTTCCGTTCTCTTCGTTGGGCGAGATGTCGGGAACCATGTTTTCGGGGTTGAAGTGGCCTGTCTGGGCGATTTCACGCATGGAGCGCATCAGCTCGGACTTGCTGAAGAGGTCGCCGGGACGCACGCGGAGCTCGCGGCGGATAACCTTCTCGTACAGTCGGTCGTTGCCGTTGATTATCACATTGTTGATGCGGGCCTGCGGGCCTTCTATCATTCGCATTTCGAGGGTTATGGAGTCGCCTTCGATTTCGCGCTCGATGGGTATGAGTTGGTAGAAGAGGTAGCCCTTGTCCATATAGAGGTTCGACACGGCGTCGTCGTCGGTGGTGAGGCGCTTGTCGAGCAGCTTCTGGTTGTATACGTCGCCCGGCTTCATGTCGAGGTAGGCGTCGAGCACGTCGTTGGGGTAGATAGTGTTGCCTACCCAGTGTATGTCTTTGATAAAGTACTGCTTGCCTTCGTCGAGGTCGATGTACACATCGACGTTGTTCTCGTCGTAGGGCACTACGCTGTCGGCCGTAATCTTGGCGTCGCGGTAGCCTTTCTCGTTGTACTTTTCGAGTATTCGGTTGAGGTCGTCCTGATAGTCGCTCTCCACGAATTTCTTCTGGCTGAAGATTTTGAGAAGGTCTTTTTTCTCGTTTGTCTTCTTCATGGTGCGTTTGAGAGCGCGGTCGCTCAGCACCTCGTTGCCGTCGAAGTAGATTTTGTGTACTTTCACCTTGTGGTGCTTGTCGATAACGACGTCGACAAACATCTCGTTTTCGTTGGAGAGGTCTTCGCGGAGGTTGACGCGCACGGTGGCGTTGCCGAAACCTTTGTCTTTGTAGTATTTGGACACGATGGCCTCGGTGCGGTTCACCACGTTTCGGGTGATTGTGTTGCCTTTCATAAGCTGCAGCCTTTCCTGCAGCTCTTTGGCTTCGCCTTTCTTGGCTCCGATATAGTTCACGGCCGATATGCGCGGCTGTGTGCGCAGCACTATCTTGAGCCACGCCTTGTCGCCTGCCACTTTCTCAAGCTCTATCTTTGCCTGTGCGAAGAGAGTCTGGCGCATAAGGTTTTTGACGGCGTTCGTTATGTCGTCGCCGGGAATCGTCACCCGTTCGCCCACTTTAAGTCCGGCATAGCCCAATATAAGGACGTCTTCGTAGTTGGGCGCACCTTCCACGGATATTCCGGCAATCTCGTATGTGCGCGGCATGGCGCTGTAGAGTACTGTCGGGTTGTAGATGGTGTCGACGGGAGCCTGCGCGGCGGCTTTCGGGGCGAAGGCTGCTATCGCTAAAGCCAAAAACAGTAGTATCGTTTGTCGCATAATGGATAATGACGGTTCTGATAATTGGGTTGGTCGGAGGTAAGGTAGCTTACTCTCCCGGGCTTATTTGTTCGCCGGTAAGCCCGAAGCGCCTTTGGCGCCTCTGGTACTCGGCTATGTGGTTTCTGAAATCCTCGCGGCTGTAATCGGGCCAGAAGGTCTGTGTTACGGCCAGCTCGGTGTATGCTATCTGGTAGAGGAGGAAGTTGCTCACGCGCATGTCGCCGCCGGTGCGTATGAGCAGGTCGGGGTCGGGCATTCCGGCAGTGGCGAGGGTGTCGGAGATGGTGCTTTCGTCGATGTCGTCGGGCGAGAGCTCGCCTGCCACGGCGCGGGCGGCAAGCCGTCGGGCGGCTTCCACTATTTCCCAGCGGGAGGAGTAGCTGAGAGCGAGTACGAGTACCAGCCCTGTGCAGTGGCCGGTGTCGGCCATGCAGCGGCGCAGGCGCGAGGCCGATTCGCGGGGCATGCGGTCGAGGTCGCCGATGGCGGCGAGGCGCACGTTGTTTTTTATAAGGTCGGGTGTTTCGCGCTCTATTGCCGTGACGATGAGGTGCATCAAGGCATCTACTTCCTCCTGCGGCCTGTTCCAGTTTTCGGTGGAGAAGGTGTAGAGTGTGAGGTAGTTTATGCCGAGGGCGGAGGCTTCTTCGGTTATTCGGCGGACAGTGGAAACGCCCTCGACATGGCCTGCCGAGCGCTCGAGTCCGCGCGATGTGGCCCAGCGCCCGTTGCCGTCCATTATTATGGCTACGTGTGCGGGAATGCGGGCCGGGTCGATGGTCTGTGGTGTGCTGTTCATGCCGTGCGGGAGAGTTTTATTCGACATAGTGACAGGTTTCGCAGCGTGGGCCGAACTCGTACGACACTCCGATAGTGAGGCGCGAGTACCAGTCGGTGTTTTTGTAGAACGCTGTCTTTATTCCGTTGAGATCGGCAAGTTCGGCGCCGTCGATATGGTCGCCGAAAGCTTTCGTCATAGTGAACTCAAGGCCGAGGTTTAGCCTTGGTGTGGCCTTGAATTTGATGCCTGCGCCCATCGGCACTGTCGGTACCACCGTGGTGGAGCCTCCCGAGGCGGACAATGCCGCTCCCACGCCCACTGTGAGGTAGGGCGACCATCTGCGGAGCCGCTTGTATGTTTCTCCTATGCCGTAGGGCAGGAAGTTGAATTCGCCGCGCACGCTCAGCTCGTATGCCTGGGCTGAGAAACTGTATGCCGCGCCGGAGGGCAGGACGTCGCTCATGTCGCGGGTGTCGCCGCTGAGGGAGAATGTGGAGAGTACCGCGCGCAGCGCCCAGCGTGTGTCGGGCAGGTAGCGCATCGATATTTCGCCGTCGAAACCGGGGTGGGCGAACGGGTTGCTGCGGTTGGCGTCGCCTATGTAGCCGCTCATGCCGAGCTGTGCCCCGATGTCGAATTTATAGGGTGCCGACTGTCCTGTGGCCGGGCATACGCAGAGCAGGCCGGCGGCTGTGATGCCGGCGGCTGCTATGGCTCGTAGTGACAGGCGGAAAAGCTTCATTGCGCGTTAAGCGAGCTTAGAGTATGGGCTTGAATGTCATACGGTTGATGGTGGCGCGCCATACGTTGTTGCTGAGTGCGCCGGATTCTTCCGTGCCGCCGAAGAGGTATATGAACGGACATTCCCACGATTCCACGGGCTTGGTGGCGCGCGAAAGGGAGCTTCCGGCAGCGAACAGGGCGCCTGCGGGTATGCGGGCTGTGAAGGGCATTTCTGTCCATGTGCCTGTGGAGCGGGAGCCGAGGGTGGCTTCATACACGAATCCGTTGGCGAAAGCTGTGGCTGGAACGTATTCTGGCAGCTGGGCGAGGTCGCCTGCCTTGGCCCATGTCATACCGTAGTCGCTTGATATGTAGACGGTGCGGTTGTTCTTGGTGCCGTCGGAGCCGCCGAAGGCCATCATTACGGAGTATTCGGTGACAACCCACGCTATCGATGTCTTAAAGGTGAAGAAAGGCACCAGAGTCATACCCTCGAGCTTGGCCGGTATCGGCTTGATGCTGATTTTTGCCCATTCGGTGCCGTCGTAAGCCCAAGCGGCATCGGTAAGCGAGCCGTCGGCGAGGCGTCCGCCTACGAACGTGGCCTGCAGGCCTCCGCTGAGGGGGAAGCTGAACGTCACGGGCTGCGACATTCCGCTTACGGGCATGTCGGCCGGCATTGCCTGTCCGTCGATAGAGCCTGCGGGGTATTCGGCATAGCGCCATGTGCCGTCGGCGTTGCTCGTGCCTACGAGCTTGCCGGTGACGGAGCCTATGATGTGGCTCCACGTCTTGCCGGTGCCGGTCCATGTGGCGCCGCCGTCGGTAGAGCGGAATAGCTGCGATGATTTAACTGTGCCGGCGAGTATGTACAGGGCGTCTTCTGCCGCCGAGAATGTTTCTATGCGTGCGTTTGCCGGGAGGGCGGGCACTGAGTATTCCCAGTTGTCGGCGAAGGGGTCGGCGGTATGTGCCATGCAGTATGCCGAGCCGTTGTATGTGAGGCAGTAGAGGCCGTCGGCTGTCTGCGCGGTCTGCTGCTTCTGCAGTGTGCCGCCAAGGTTTGTGGGCAGTGTGCGGAGCGCGTTGCGGTCCCATACGAGGGAGTCGCTTTTCATCGTGTGCACGTTGACCGATATGGTGTAGTTGCGCGCTGCCATGCCGTCGGGCGAGGATACCTGAAGCCTTACGGGACGGGTGAAGTCGATGGTGTCGTCGGGGTTTGTGAGGTAGTCGTGGATGGTTTCTTCGCCTTTCTCGCTTGTTTCGATGAGGTTAGCCACCGACACTCCCTCGAGCATGCGTATGCGGGGCACAAGCTTGTTGGTGCGTGTTCCGTAAGGGAGCGAGTCGCCGTTGAAAATCAGCCCTTTGTTGAGGTCTATCGAGAAAAAAACGGTGTCGAGGTTTTTAAGCACGCTGTCGTCTTCGCTGAGGGCGAACGAGTAGACGGCCACGCTCGATGCCGTATTCTCGGAGGGAATGTACGAATCGGAGTTACATCCCATAAAAACAAGGGCCGCCACAAAGGCCGCCAAGCATATTGCAGTGAATTTCTTCATTGAGTTGACGTTGTTACGAAGTGCAAAATTATAATTTTGCGACCAATAGGGCAAACCATTTTGCCTAAAAGCCCCTTTTTGGGGCGCATTTATATGTTTTTAACGCCCTTTGTCAGCTTGTGCGAATAAACATTAACGTTTTCCGAAGCGCGCGGCGCAGGCTTCCGAGCGGTATGTGGATATGGTGTTGGAACCGATTTTTTCGACCTTGCAGGGTATGGCTCCAATGGCCGGGGCGGGTACGCGTCCGCTGCTTCCGAGGGGGTGCGGGGACACTTCCACGTATGCTTCGTCCCATAGTCCGGACTGTATGAAGGAGTTCAGTAGCGAGGCGCCTCCTTCCACGAGTAGCGACGTGATGCCCTCTTCGCGGTATAGGCTGCGGAGCGTTTCTTCGAGAGATGTGGATTGGCTTATGTATATGGTGCGCCTGGGGTCGGCAAGCAGTGGTGCCTCAGAGGCTATGCCTCGGTGGTCGAATATCACCGGGCGTGGCGACGGCCCGGCAAAGAGGCGGGTGTCGAGGCGCGGATTGTCGGCGAGAGCTGTGCGGGCACCGACGGCGATGGCGTCGTGGACGGCGCGGCGCGCATGTACCAATGTCTGGGTGAGCGGTGTGGAGAATTTGGCGGGACGCCCGTCGGCAGCACGGTCGCAGTCCATGAATCCGTCGGCGCTCATAGCCCATTTGAGGGTGATGAAGGGCCGGTGGAGGGTGTGGGCGGTGTGGAATGCGGCGTTGAGGCTGCGGCTCTCGTCGGCGAGGAGCCCTTCGTCGACCTCTATGCCGGCTTGGCGGAGCATGGCGATGCCACGGCCAGCCACCTGCGGGTTGGGGTCGCCGGCGGCCACTACCACGCGCCTGAAGCCGCACTCGACGAGCAGTTTGGCGCAAGGCGGTGTCTTGCCGTAGTGCGAGCATGGCTCGAGGGTGACGTATATGGTGCTTTGCGGGAACAGGGCGCGGTCGGCGTCGGCAACCGAGCGCACGGCGTTGACCTCGGCATGCGGGCCTCCGAAACGGCGGTGCCAGCCTTCGCCTATTATGCGTCCGTCAGATGCCGTTATCACTGCGCCTACCATTGGGTTGGGCGATACATGGCCGGCGCCGGCACGGGCAAGGGCCAGTGCGCGGCGCATATACTTGGTGTCGTCGGGCGAGAAGGTCATAGAGCTGAGTATGCCGGGCTGAATGTGTCGCCGCCGAGCGGATTGCCTGTCCTGAGTCCCTTGGTGAGCCATCGCACGCGCTGCTCGGAGCGTCCGTGGTTGAAGCTGTCGGGCATTTCGCGACCGTATGCCTTGCGCTGGAGGTAGTCGTCGCCGATTTTCGAGGCTGCCTCGACGGCGTTTTCCACGTCGCCCGGCTCGATCGAGCCGAACATTTCGTTGTCGAGAGCCGCCCATACCCCGGCGTAGTAGTCGGCCTGCAGTTCGAGGCGCACGCTTATCTTGTTGGCCTCTGTTTCGGGCAGCCGCTGCATTTGGCTGTGGGCCTGGTCGAGGGTGCCGAGGAGATGCTGCACGTGGTGGCCTACCTCGTGGGCTATCACATAGGCATATGCGAAGTCGCCGCCGGCGCCTATGTTTTGCTTCATGTCCTTGAAGAAGTCGAGGTCGATGTACACGGTCTGGTCGGCGGAACAGTAGAAGGGCCCTGTCTGCGAGGTGGCGTTGCCGCAGCCGGAATTGACGGAGCCGCTGAATAGCACGAGCTTGGGGCATTCGTATTCACCCCAGCCCTGGCGGCTGAACTCGCGGGTCCATACGTCTTCGGTGCCTGCCAGTATCTGCGATGCAAATTCGGCAAGGCGTTCGTCTTCAGGGCTTGGCGTGTAGTTTTCCTGATAGCTGCTGTTTCCGCTCAATGCGCCGCTGCCAAGGACGTTGCCTACGACGTCGCCTATGCTGCCGCCGGAAAAGAGCGTTATGGCAGCTGCTATTATCACACCGATGATGCCGCCTCCGATTCCAAGGGCGCGGCCGCTTGGCCGCCCTCGGCGGTCGTCTACATTGCCGCTTCTGCGGCGTCCGTCCATTCGCATGTTTTTAGGTGGGTAGGTGATTAAGTGGTTAGGTGGGTAGGTGGGGTTATTTGGGGAGGAGCTCGAAGCTGTCGACGTAGATTTCTGTGACGGTGCGTTTTATGGCGTTGTGGTCCTCCCAGTAGCGGGTGCGGATTTTGCCTTCCACGAGCAGGCGTGTGCCTTTGCGTATGTATTTTTCGGCAAATTCTGCGGCGCGTCCCCACATCACTATGTTGTGCCACTCCGTTATCTCCGGCATGTCGACAGGCGAGCCGTCGGCGGCACGTCCGCGACGCTTCTCGGTGGTGGCGAGGCTGAACTCGGCGACAGTGCTGCTGTCGACGATGCGTATCTTCGGGTCGCGGCCCACGTGGCCGAGCAGTATTACCTTGTTCATACCTTTGCCGCTGCGGTGAGTCCTGCTATGACCGATGGTGTGAAGCCGGCTGCCTCCATGGCGTTGAGTCCGCGTATGGTGAGCCCGCCGGGGGTAGTCACGGCGTCGATGAGTTCCTCGGGATGTTTGCCTGATGCGAGCAGTGCTGCGGTGCCGTCGAGCACGCCTGCCGTTATGGCCTCTGCCACTGCGGGCGAAAGTCCCATCTGGACGCCTGCCGACATCGTGGCGCGCACATAGCGCATGGCATATGCTATGCCACACGACGACAGCGCCATGGCCGCAGGGAAGAGCCGTTCTTCGACGATGAGCGTGGTGCCGGTGCATTCAAATATGTCCTGAAGCACGGATAGGTCGCTGTTGCCGATGCCTTTGGCGCACAGCAGGTTGGTCGATTTGCCCGCTGTGGCCGCTATGTTGGGGAGCAGCCGGAATACCTTGGGCTGCGACACGAACCGGCCGAGGGCTTCGGACAACTCGTCGGTGCTTATGGCTGCGGCGCACGAGCCTACCACGGCCGACTGCGATTCGAGGAAGCGCCCCATGGCGCCTATGAGCGGCATCACGGCGTGTCCTTCCACGCATATGAGGCTCAGGTCGGCGCCCCGGAGGGCGTCTTCGAGCGACTGTGTGGGCACCACGCCGGGCATGCTGCCGAATGATTCCAGACGCGCCGCGCCACGGTTGTAGAGGTGTACTGTGTGGCCGCTTCCGGCAAGCCCGCGGGCCATTGCCGAGCCTATGTTGCCGGCTCCGAGGACGGCTACTGTGAGTGTGTTTTCTTTTTCCATGATTTCACGTGAGATTTCAGAGAAATGAGGGCGCCGGCAGATAGATGCCGAACGATATGCCGCCGTGGAATTTTCCGGGCGACGACGAGTAGTTGCAGTATCCCGCTATATTGCCGAACGGCAGGGCGTACACAAGGTTCAGCTCGCCGAAAAATTCGGTAGAGTCGAAGCAGCGGCCGAAGCGCGCCGTTCCGCCGTCGCCTTCGCGTATGCCGCGCAGGGGTGCGAAGACGCTGGCCGAGAATCGTGCAGAGAGCGAGCTGTTGAATTTGTAGACGGGTACCACAGTGGCGGCGAGGAAGCTGTTGGCGCGTAAAGCGGGGTTGAACGTGTTGGTCGATGCCGGGGTGGGAGAGTAGGCCGGGGCTGAGCTTACCGATGCCTCGTAGCTGCCCGGGAGCGGGCGGTTCGACAGCAGGGCGCGAGCTTCGGTGCCGAGCACCCAGTGGCGCCCGAGGCTTATGTAGTTGCGCCAGTGGGCGTCGAGCTGCAGCCACGCCATATGCTTGTCGGTGCCGCGCCCGTCGGCTCCGGCCTGTCCGCAGGTGGCCTTGCCGAGCACTGCTGCGAATGAGGCATTGAGGCTGCTTCCGGAAAGCGGATAGTTGATATTGTCGAGGGTCGACGAGCGGTATGCTGCGAATGCCTGCCCGAGGGCGAAGTCGACATGGTGGCGTCCCTCGCGATATCCGCCTTCGTGGCCGGGGCTGTAGAAGGTGTTGCGCAGCTTTCCGCCGCCGAGGCCTATGTCGACACAGCCGCGGCGCCCGGCCGCCATGGCCCACGCGAGTTTGGCGAAGTATTCGTGGGCTGTGACGAATGCCGGCTCGTTGTCGCGGAAGAACAGCTCCTCGTCTTCATAATACTTTCGGCGAGATGCCACGGCGTTCAGCACTAAGGCCGATGGCAGCGCCGACGCGATGTCGAGCCGCCCGGTGAGCGCCCCCGCCATATAGCTCTGGCCTATCCACGCCTCGATATCGGTGCTTACGGAGCTGAAACTGAGCGAGGAATAGCCTCCGCGCAGGTACAGGTAGCTGTTGTTGCTCGAGGTGATGTATGCGCCTGCTCCGACTGAGAAATTGCTCTTCACGAGGGCTTTAAGGTCGAGAGTGAACAGACCGGCACTGTCGTTGTTGACGTGTGCGCGAGGCCGCAGATAGCTCATCTTGCCCGAGGATAGCGCGCGGTAGAATGCCAGCCTTGCACGGTCTATGCCTATGGTGTCGGTGCCTTTGGCAGGGTGGAAAAGGTATTTGATATATTCGTTCTGGCGCTTGGTGGCACCTTCGACGTTCACGCTGTCGAACCGTAGCGCCGGGGTGCCGCTTTTGAACACGGCGCGCCTCAGCCGGCGGGCCGTGCTGTCGGCGCGGGTGGGTATGCGTGTCTTTATGGAGTCCATCATCTCGATGCCCCGGCGGTATCCAGCGCGGTATATGGCGTCGGCGCGGTCCCAGTCGAGCAGGCCGAAGTTGCTCACGTCGATCCGCACCTTGATGCCCGCTTCGGGCGGTACCTCGTAGCTCTGGGCGCGGCTTACGAGCAGGTCGAGCTGCTGGAAGTAGCTGTTGGCGGGGCCGTCGGAGGGCGCGGACACGTCGGAGCCTATTATTACCGAGGGCGCGAACTCTGTCTGCATCACGCCGACGGGAAAATTATCGTATATGCCGCCGTCGTAAAGCACCTGCCCGTCGATTTCGGTGGCTTGGAAGATGAGCGGGAAGCTCATGGAGGCGCGTATCGACTCGCCGAGGTCGCCCGAGCCCATTACCTTCTTGCGTTTCTGCGCGACGTCGGAGGCCACGCAGCGGAACGGCACGAAAAGACGGTCGAAATTGCCGTCGCACTGGGCGCCGTAGGCCGAGAAAATCTGCATGAAGCCGAAACTCATGGGCATCGGCGATATGAGCGACTGGGGGTTGAATATCTTGCTGCGGGCTGTGCTGTCGCGGCCTCCGACAGACATGGCGAACATCTGCGGTGACGGGCTGCCCTTGGAGAAATAGTACGTGAACGCCGGGTCGGCCTTTCCCGAGCTGAGATAGCCGAAATAGTCGGAGTTGATAAGCTCCATCATCTCGGCAGGGGTGTAGCCGCAGGCGTACAGGCCGCCCACGATTGCTCCCATCGACGTTCCGGTGATGTAGTCGATGGGTATGTCGTTGTCCTCGAGAGCCTGGATAAGGCCGATGTGGGCGATGCCTTTGGCGCCTCCGCCGCTAAGCACCAAGCCCACCGACTGGTGCGCCTGCGCTTTCAGTAGCGCAGGAAGCACAGTCAGAAGGATTGATAGAAATAAGCACCTGCTTGCCCTCATGGCCTGCATAAATAGATGAAGATAGTTGAAAAGTTATGGCTGCTTATATAACGCGGGGCGCGGCGCTATTGTTCGGCGCGGCCGTCGGAGATGAAGCTGTCTTTGAAGCCGAGGAAGTAGAGCACGCCGTCCAGCCCGATGGTGGATATCGACTGGCGGGCGGTCTGCTTCACCTTGGGCTTGGCGTGGAAGGCGATGCCGAGTCCGGCGGTGGAGAGCATGGGTAGGTCGTTGGCGCCGTCGCCCACGGCGATGGTCTGGGCGATGTTGATATTCTCTACCTGCGCTATTATTTTGAGCAGTTCGGCCTTGCGCTTGCCGTCGACGATATCGCCGAGGTGTCGCCCGGTAAGCTTGCCGTCGACGATTTCGAGTTCGTTGGCATACACGTAGTCGAATCCGAATTTCTGCTTGAGGTAATTGCCGAAGTATGTGAATCCGCCCGACAGTATGGCCGTCTTGTAGCCGGTGCGTTTCAGCACCTGAATCATGCGCTCCACGCCTTCGGTTATGGGCAGGTTCTCGGCGATGTCGCGCATCACGCTCTCGTCAAGCCCTTTGAGCAGAGCCACACGCTCCTTGAAGCTCTCGCAGAAGTCTATCTCGCCCCGCATTGCGCGCTCGGTGATTTCCTTTACCTGGTCGCCCACCCCGGCGCGTATGGCCAGCTCGTCGATTACCTCGGTTTCGATAAGGGTGGAGTCCATGTCGAAGCATATCAGGCGGCGGCAGCGGCGGAACACGTTGTCCTCCTGCAAGGAAATGTCGAAATCCTCCATCTGCGATATCTCCAGAAAGCGGGCGCGCATGGCTGTGACGTCGCTCGGGTTGCCACGGACAGAAAACTCCACGCACGACTTTGAGCGGGGTTCCTCGTTGTCGCGCAGGGGCATACGGCCTGTGAGGCGCTGTATGCCGTCGATGTTCAGTTCCTGCCGTGCTATCTCGTCGGTGACGAGGGCTATGTGGCGTGCCGTGAGCCTGCGTCCGAGTATGGTTATGATCCATCTGTTCTTGCCCTGCATCGACACCCACTCTTCGTAGTCGGATATGCTCACGGGAGTGAAGCGTATCTTCACGCTCAGCTCGTAGCTCTTGAAAAGGAGGTCTTTCATAATGTCGCCGGAGCGGTCGGAAGTGGTGCGGAACAGTATGCCCAGCGACAGGGAGTGGTGTATGTCGGCCTGGCCGATGTCGAGTATGTGGGCTTCGTGGCGTGCCAGAATGTCGGTAAGGGCCGAGGTCACGCCCGGGCGGTCGTCGCCCGATATGTTGATGAGGATTAGTTCTATGTCGGTCATAATGGTGTGAGGCGATTGAATGCTGTTAGCGTTTGTAAACGCAAAGATAGAAATTTAAGAGGATATTATGAAACGACCTCGCGGAAAACGCGGCACGCCGCGTTTTTCTGCGTGGTTTGTGTTTCGGCTCGTGGGATAATTGCTATCTTTGGTGTTGATTATTAAACACCTTCTTATCGACTCCGCTATGATGCAATATCGTAAGACTCCTCGCGCCGAATGGCTGGCTTACAATGAGGGTATGTATTTTATAACGATTTGCACGCATAATCGAATACCGTATTTCGGATATATACGCGATGGTGTGATGAATCTGTCGGAAATCGGTGTGATTCTGGATAATGAGCTGAGGAATCCTCAATGCCACCATTCGCACATCGAGATTCCGCTATACACCGTTATGCCGAATCATCTGCACGCCATCGTTGTGGTAAACACGCCGTCAGTATGCCCGATGGTTCTGCCTGAAACAAGCGATGAGCGTAGGGTGCTTGTTGGCAGGGAATGCGGGCAAAGGACGTTGCCGTTATTGTCGGCATATATCGGAAGTCTTAAGTCCGCAGTGACACGCTTGGGTCGGGTTCGTTGCCCGGCGTTCAAGTGGCAGCAACGTTATTACGACCACGCCATTCGTGGTACAGATGATTGTAACAAAATCATTGATTACATCGAAAACAATGTAATGAAATGGGAGCAGGACAGCCTCTATTCAGAATGAATCTCGGAATGGTTCGTTGGCGGGAAAGGGCGCGGCGCAGCGACTCTGAAACGCGGCACGCCGCGTCCCTACAATGGGAGATTAGGGGTGACGCGGCGTGCCTGCGTTACGATATCGAACGTTTTTGTGGTGTGTTCGGTGGATAAAAAAGAGGGGCAAGCACAATGTCAGGGTGTTCTGATATCGTATATCATATCAGAAGTTGTGTTTTTCTCGAAGTCGCGGCTTGGCAGCGCATTCTTTATTTTGCTATAGAATCCGTCGCAATATCCGCCCCAGCCCCAGTTAATATAATAACTTGATGTAGTAACAATATCTGTGTATCCCGAATAGGCCTTCTCTATGGCAAAGTC
>ERZ778516.1805-NODE-1805-length-15546-cov-13.214641_pt1 | contig 15546 bp, 12 predicted proteins | sample MGYA00510342_ERZ778516 | MGnify/ENA primary metagenome ERZ778516 (study PRJEB29527, sample SAMN07138961) | mouse gut metagenome | material: feces | host: mouse | place: China:Nanjing | collected 2016-01-25 ... | reverse complement strand
TTTTATCAATTCGCATATATGGGACCATGATAATTTGTCAGACACTGTCTGACAAATCAAATATTATCTTTTTCATTCATGCCATATACTGATTCCTCTGCCACCATCAAAGGTTTTGTCCTTGGTTGAAAATCATAAGCTACTGATTCCGGATTGATATTACTGCTCATCAGCTCCGCCTGCTTAATCACGATGTCAATAGCCCCTTTCGCCTTCTCTGGCGGATACTTATACTTTCTCAAAAGATGCTTTACCTGTGTTCTCATATAAGCGCGGGCAGATTCTTTCTTATCCCAATCAACCGTCCTGCTCCTGCGAATCAACTCAGTCAATTCTTGCGCCATTTCCACTAAAACCTTATCCTGCATCTTTTTAAGGACTTCGGGATCTGCTGCCAGCGCGTCATAAAATGCCAGTTCCTCCACTGACAAACCCTTTTCATCCCCAGCCTTATAAGCTTCTGCCATTTCCTTTGACAAATTCAATAATTCCTCTATCACCTCTGCACTGGTAATCAATCTGTTATTATACATTTTTAACAATTTCTGCATCTTCTCCGAAAAAAGCTGCGACTTTACAACACCCGTCCTTGCAAATACACGAATGTTGTCCTCCAACAATTTACGCAGCATTTCTGCCGCTATGTTTTTATGCTTCATCTTGCGGATTTTGTCCATATATTCATCAGACAATATTGAAATTTCAGGATTCTTCTTACCAGCCTGTGCAAATATATTATACACTCCGTCCTGTTCTATTGCCTGCTCAAGCATTGTCATTATTCTCGCATTGATTTCATTTGAGGTAATACCTACGCGTCCTCCGCATTTGCAGAGCCCAGCCTTAATACTCTTAAAAAATTCAATTTCCTGCTTTGTGGATGAATCAAACAGACTTCGGCATAACGTTTCTGCCTGACTGAGTGCAGTAGCTTCTTTGATGTACTCTTTCTTTTCATCTTCTTCAAATTCAAGGGCAAAATTTACACCATCAGCAATAACAGCCAGTCGTTCTGTATCTGAATCTCCAAAGAACGCTGAATAGTCAAATCCGTAAAAGAAATCTCTCATAATTTCAAGTTTTCCAATCGCAATCGAATAAGCCTGTCCTAAGTCGGGAATCTTATCCTGATCCCTCTTTGTGTACTGGCTCAGCGCACTCTTTAATTCTGCCGCCATACCAATATAATCAACAATCAGTCCGGCTTCTTTGTCTTTATACACTCTGTTTACACGAGCAATAGCCTGCATCAGATTGTGACCTTTCATCGGCTTATCTATATACATGGTTGCCATTGATGGAACATCAAAACCCGTCAGCCACATATCAACAACGATAGCAATCTTGAATTCGTTTTTTTCATCCTTAAATTCAACCATAAGCTGATCCCGGTATGCCTTATTTCCAATAATATCATGCCATTCTTCTTCATCCTTATTACTGGAAGTAAGTACTACCTTAATCTTATTTTTCCATTCAGGGCGCTTTTCCAAAATGATTTTATACAGATTAATGGCAATCCTGCGTGTCATACATACAATCATTGCCTTCCCCGTCAAAACATACTGCCTGTCTTCATAATGCGCAATGATATCATCCGCCAACATACCCAGCCGTTCCTTTGATCCGATGATCGCCTCTATGGATGATAAATCGGCTTTGGATTTCTCTATTGCAATCTCAGATGCCTCAGCCTCCAGTTTATCATATTCTGCATCTATTTTCTTTAACAAATCGGCATTCAATTTGAGCTTTGCGGTACGGTTTTCATAATAAATCGGCACAGTTGCGCCATCCTCAACCGCTTGTGTCATATCATAAATATCTATGTAATCTCCAAAAACTTCAACTGTAGATTTATCATCAAAATCAATCGGTGTTCCAGTAAATCCTATGAAAGTGGCATTGGGAAGTGAATCACGCATATATTTTGCCATTCCATACTTCCACTCGCCTGTATTTCTATCCAATTTGCCATCAAGCCCATACTGTGACCTATGCGCCTCGTCAGCCATAAAAATAATATTGCTTCGCTCGCTTAGAATTTCACTGCTTTCTTCAAACTTTTGAATCGTGGTAAATATAATCCCGCCAGCACTTACCCGCAGCAGCTCTTTTAAATTTTCTCTGTTTTGTGCCTGCTTTGGCGTCTGGCGTAGCAGTAATTTTGAACTGGCACAAAATGTCCCAAAAAGCTGGTTGTCCAAATCATTGCGGTCTGTAAGGACAACGATAGTTGGATTATGAAATTGAGGATCGCTGACAATACATCCTGTGTAAAACACCATAGACAGGCTTTTGCCGCTCCCCTGCGTATGCCATACCACGCCAACCTTTCGGCTGTTTTCTTCTATTGATTTCTTAGTACGTTCAACCGCTCTCCTGACTGCAAAATACTGATGATATCCTGCCATTATTTTCATTGTCTTTCCTTTGCTGTCTTGAACCACAATAAAATTACGGATAATATCAAGTATCCTTTCCTTCGGAAATACACCATTAATCAGCGTTGTAAAGTAATTTACACCGGACTCTTCTGGTCTTTCCCCGTTTTCTGACTTCCATGTCATGTATCTTGTAAAATCAGATGTTATCGTACCCACTCTTGTATCCAAGCCATCACTGATGACATTGAAAGCATTGTAATAAAACAATGTAGGAATATCCAACTGATAATTTTTGATCTGTTTATAGGCGTCCTCTACCGTAGTATCAGCATTTACCATATTTTTTAATTCAAAAAGCACCATCGGAATACCATTAATAAAAATGAGTACATCCGGTCTTTTGTTCTTGTATTCTATGATGGTATACTGATTGATAACCTTGAAATCATTTAATTGCGGATTTTCAAAATCAATCAGATGCACTGTAAAAGTGGACTGCTCGCCGTTTGCACAATAAGGAATCGGTACACCCTCAACCAGATATTTATGGAACGCAACATTCATGTCTTCTAACTTAAGCAATCCGAGATTTTTTATTGTTTTATAGGTTTCTTCTATTATCTCTATTGTAATTCCTTGATTAATTTTTAACATAGCGGCATCAAAATAATCCTTGAGAATTACTTCATGGTAATCTCTGTCAATGTTCGGTCCATAGAGATACTCATATCCCTTCTCTTGCAGCTCTGATATGATAACCTGCTCCAATGTGTTTTCATTTATTGGCATTGTACCCAATCCTTTCATCTAATTTTGATGAAATCTGTTTAATCCATCAGAAATATCAATAAAATCCTCTGAGCGAATCCCTTCTATCTTCTCTTTCGAAAGAAATATCGTTTGAATTCCAATTGTTTCAGCCATTTCCATAAATACTGGATACACTTTTTGAAAACAATCTGTTTCCATAGACTGATTTGCTGAATCTATCACCAATAATGGCATAATTATAAAATCAGGAAATTTTTCCTTCAAATATTCAAACATTGTCAAGTATATCAGTATCTGAATATGCGTTTGTCGAGCCATGCTTCCCGGCATAAATTTTACAATATAATCCCCTTCCATATGTTTTGCATACAGACATACTCTGAAAGGATCATATTCTAATGAAAAACACTCCTCTTTTAAATCCTCTTCCAAATGTTTTATAGCTAAATCCTCTCTAAGATATAATTCTGTAAGTCGTTCATTAAAGGAATGAATTTTATGATGGTCAAATGATAATTTCAATTCCTTTATTTCCTTTTTTAATCCATCAACCTCTTTTTTCAAAGATTCAACTTTTCCCTCATCCACATTTTCTTGCAGAACATCAAATAAATGCTCTAATAATCCTACTTTTTTCATGGCATCTTCATAGGATATTTCCGATGATTTACCCTTCAATAGCGCAATTTCAGCATCCAGTCGGTTCTTCTCTTTTTTTATATTTTTTATGACCATAGTATAATCAGTCAAAGACAATATAACATTTTCATCATCAATTCTTTCAACTGTTTCTTTGATGAATTTAGTATAACCCAAATACTCTGGAGCATCATTGACAACGGCATCCAAAATTGTCAGCAAACGTTTTATTCTCTCTTTTCTCTCTACCATATTAATCGATTGATTTTTCATAAACTGATATAATTTTATCTCTTCTGATAAAGAAAACGATGCCTGTGACAAATATACCAAATCTTTTTCTTTTTGCTTTGCTTCTCTTGTATATGTGTTTTTAAAATCACAGAAACATTTATAATCCTTACTATATTTTCCCGTATATGGCAACTGCAATTCCTTAAAAATCTTTTGTTGCTGTATTCGAATCCTATGATATTCTTGATAATCCATAGAAATTTTTTCCAACTCGCTGCTTCTTTGCTCCAACAACACTTCTTTCTCATATATTTGTTCTATTTTCTCAAAATTAAAGAAAAAATTCATAATATTCCTGACGCGAATATTATGTTTTAAATCCTTTGCCTTCGTAAATACAACACTTAAATCCCCTGCTCCCTTTTCATCTATGTAATTCAAAAAGTTAAACGAGCGAAACGTTGGACGCTCATCAAATACCTTTGTATAGATATCCAAATAACGGTTATTTAGATCTGGCATCAGCATCAAACAAATATTGTCTTTATAAATGTTTAAGCTGACCTGCGTAAAATCACTCTCTTCTGTTCGTCTATAAAAACATCCCCCTTCAATATCTCTCTTAATCCATAAATTGGTCAACTCATTTGTCAAATGAGCTTCAATGCTATCAATATGATCTAATCCTTGATATGTTAATTTCTCCCCACTCCCTAAAATATAGTCAATTGCTACTGTCAATGCAGTTTTTCCTCTTGTATTTTTGCCAAATATAAAACTATGCTCTGTAAACTTATATTCTTGGATTTTTTCATTATGGATAAATTTTATAGATTCCAGCTTAAACATAACGAATTACCTCCTCAATCATAGCAGTAGCGTCCAATTTATTAATCTCTTTTATAGGATTCGGATTCCTTGTTAAACATAGCATTAAAAATTCATTTTCCGATGTATGTGATATTTCTTCCTGAACTATAATATTATCCCCATCAACTCTAATTTTGTTGGTCTTATTTAGCATATCTATAACATGTACTATTTTACTAATATCCTTATATTCAGTAGCAAGTTTAAAGGATATATTTCTAAAGAACACATCAACAAAATCTTCTTTTCTAGTCCTATACGATTTCATGTTTTTCTCATGTCTTATACAAAATGACATAAAAATAATCTTTGTAACTGATGAAACATAATATGGCTCTCCTATAAGAGAAAGGATAATATCCATATATTCCGCTTCAATGACAACATTATTCAGTTTCATTATATTTCCCCCAAGTCAATTGAGTATCATCATTAATATCATCACCTGTTAAATAAATATAGCATCCTTTTCTATACATTGGTCCATTTGGCAAAATATCACTTTCTATAACCTTCGATGTTGTTTTGAGATATAATTCTCTCGGTGTCGGTTCCCCTTCAATTTCAAATAAAGCCTCGTCAAAATTCTCTTTTGCAAACTGCTCCATGTTTGAGATTTTTATAAATTGTTTATCCACATATACATCCCGAAAATCTTTATAAAACAATTCATTTACAATTCCATCAATTACAAAGGCATCATTATGATCCACCAAAAATAATTGCTTCACTTCCCTTTGCTTTCTATCATCGACAATCTTTTCGGCTTTATCCTTAAATGATTTTTTCAGACAAGCTACATTCGCAATATATTTATGATCACTAATTTCATCACATACTCTTGTCAACGTTCTCATAAGTTCTGGGAAAATCAGGGAATATGTCTTTTTTTCTACGATTGCATCATCAATCTGTTGATTGATATACTGAATGAATTTCTCTAGTCGCTTTTTCTTTGCAAGCTCATATTCTATGATATCCTGACAATGATTTCGAAAAAATACCTCTTCCAGTCTGCGATCAATCTCCTTAACAGAGCACTTATCAATGTAAATTAGTGTAAGTATCCTTTCGATATCCTCTTTTAATTGCTTAGAGTCATTGTTTTCTATATCGTCTAAGTATAGGTTATATACTTTGTTTGCTATAGAGGTTACCTTTTGTCCTTTTCCATTTAATACAAAATCTTTAATTAAATCAACTAATTTTGGTATTGACCATTCAAATCCTAAATCATTCTCCACAAAAAGGATTAGCGAACTATCCTCTAAACTTTTCAATAACAACCAATTGCCTACAACTTTGCAGAAACAGGCAGAATCTACCGTTCCACTTTTTACCTGAATACATTGGTTTGGAGAATCATATAACGCATATATTTTCTTGTCAGATGCAACTTCAACATCATCTTTTCCTTCATAGCAAAATCTCTGTTTTACATTAATATTCTCTAATATATACAAAACAAATACTTTCCTTTGGAACAAAAAGCCATATTGAGAAATAATTCCACTGTTATTCATTGTCCAATCCTCCATATGCCTATAACAACAGTAGCTAAAACTTTTTCTTAGAAAACTTTTTTAGCATTTGATACCCCTCTGTTCCCACAATTTCGAGCATAGAGTATTCTTTCAATATTTTTTCTAAACTGATTTTGATCTGAACAGGAATATACGGTGTCAAAACTCCTTTATTAATAATAGCTTTTATTTTCTCATCCTGCTGCCAATACATATTCAAAAACTGGTTTAAATCAAAACTCGGATTTTGCCAAATTTGAGCCATTGGAATACTTCCATATGAATTGTTCAGTCCAAAATTTATAAGCTGCGCTTCCAAATTTGCTAATATTGACTGTACCAAAACAAAACCATTCTTTTGCAGTATTTTCATTAACTGTTGCTGTTCTTGAATACCCAAAACATAATCATATAGCTGATTCATTGAACCATAACTCATCGCATCCATTTTTTTCACAAAATAATGCTTATATTTACTCCAATAATTTTCTTCAATAATAGGAAGAGATTCATAAAACGCTGTTTCATTTAGTTTTCCATCCACTATATATGTAGATATTTCTCGTAGTTTCTCCTGCACTTCATCAATCTGTAAGACAATTAAAGAAGCCGCATCTATTTTCTTTCGCCGCTCTTGCAATATATAAATAACCAGCGCAAACGAACCTACAAGAACCAAACACATATTTACCCAATTCTTAGCTATAAAATCCATTATTTATACCTCACTTAAAATATACTCGGCTCTGCCAAAAGAATAATTCACATTCCATTGTAATCTACTGTTGTACATAACTTTCTCAAAATTAACCCAAATATATTCTATGTTGTATCTAAAAAGATATTTCAGCATATTCTATCGTGTGCCACTATGCTGTATCTTTACATTGTTTATAATATTATTGTAGCATATACGTTATGTGTAAACAACGATAATTTAGAGGCTTAGAGCTGGATGTCGGAGACATCAATCTCGCCGGACATGAGTTTGGGTAGGAGAATATCTCGGAGTGTCGCCAATCGGTTGTTTTCGCGCTGATTGCTCTTAATCATAGCAAAAATTGGCCCAGCGAATCCATGAAATGCTTCCAGCTCACCATCGGTCGGTACTACAAACGGCATCCCTTTTATAATCTTTGAATTTACCGCTGTTGCAATGGAAGATGTGCTGCCCATCGTCTGGTAGTTAAAATCCTTCAAATAGCAAAATAGGTATTCATTGATTTCCGGTTTGTTTGTTTTGAAATGGGCAATCGCCTCGTTTGTGACCATTGCGCCATCTGTGATTGCGATACGGCCAACCGTTAGCTTAAAACTCAGCAGAACGGTGTTGTCGGGAACAACCTTGACATTGAATTTTTCGACTGCTTCGTGAGTCAAGTATTCTAAACTGTTGGCAATGAACAACCCGCAGCTTCCCATGTCAGAAATCGAGACCCATACATGATCGGCGGAATTTTCAGAAAACCATTGTGGCTCTTTGCGAGGCGGCGTTTTTCCAATCGAAATGTCAAAGTATTCATCTGCGCGGCACTCACGCCTCGCAGCATTGGTATTTTCGATAAACATTTGCCTATACAACGCCATGACTTGCTGCTGTAAATTATCATTTATTTTCTCATTAATCTCTATTTTATCCGAAATTGAATCCAGCCACTCAACAATTTTATCCTGTATAATTCTTTCAGGTAAATCTATATCTACACTTTCAATTAACTTAGTAGAGATATTCGCCTGACTAGCACTTCCTGTTGCTTTGGCAGCTAAATCATAAAAATTTTCAAATTGCCTAAAGTAGTAATATATATACTTTGCATTAACACCTTTATTTGGCAACAACTTACAAACCCGTTGATTCAACAGCGCGGGTTCCTCGTGTAAATATATGGCAACTCTCCCCACCCAACTAAGCGGATTAGGTTTATTAACCGGATCACCTGTCAGTGCAAAAAGAACATCTCCTTTAAAAACTAGGTATTTACTAAAACCATCGTGCATTTTACAATCTATTGAAGCTGTGTCAGAAAAAAATTTCACAATGCCATCCTTAATTTCTTTGATTTTTATTACTTTATATTCTCCCGTCACAACAAAATCTTTTGATTTAAATGCATAACCGTTTTGAAATTTTACATACTCTCCCAATTTCATTTTGTAGCTCCTATCCTATAAATTTCCTATGAGCCTGCTTTACATTACTCTGTTTAACCTTAGCCGTTTTCCCATTTTCCAAACATGGTGTTATTCTTGCCATAATAGTGTCACCATTTCGGAATTTTGTACCACCAGAAAAAGGCTCTAATTCAAATTCAGTAATATCCCTACAAAAAGGCTGTAGCTTATCCATTGCAATTTTCTTTGCAATGACACCTTTCTTAATTGTTTCGCGCGGATTAAATTCAACAATTTCATCTAATCTTTTTGAAACCCAATCTGCCATATATTCGCCACCTTCATCTACCTATTTCTTACGCACCTTATTCGCATTCCTTCTTGCCTATTATAATTTTAACCTCTTCAAAACCCCATTTTGTGATTTAGATAATCGGAAATCCCTTTCCTCTCCAATGCAAATAATGGAATATGTTGATTGATATATCTCAACTCATTCCATAAAATCTCTGCTGGTTTTGAAACAGGCTGACTGGTTACACTCATGTTATTTCCATAAATATGCGCCAACAGATTAAGCTCCATTCGGTACTTTCCTGTGAGTATGGATATTCTTTGTTGTGCTTTCTGCATATCAAATGGAATCTTATTTAAAACTTTGTCATTCTCATCAATTTCATCCTCATATTTCTTAAAATCATGCTTTTCCTTTAGATTCTCATAAGTTTTGTAAACCTCTCTCAAATCAAAGTTCATACCCAATCGCCCCCAATTTATTCCTTATTTCATCTTCCAACTCACGCGATTTTGCAAACAATCCTGACAGTTCCGAAGTCAGCCTCTGCATTTTTTCCTCAAATGGCTCTCCGTCCTCTTCTTCCTGCTCTATCCCCACATATCGCCCCGGCGTTAAAATATAATCCTGCTCTCCAATCTCCGCTAATAATGCTTCCTTACAAAATCCTTGAATATCCGCATATTCTTTTCCCTGTCTCCAATTCTGATATGTATCCGCAATCTTTCTAATATCTTCTTCCGACAATTCCCTGACTTTCCGGTCTATCATATGCCCTAATTTTCTTGCATCAATAAAAAGCACTTTATTTTTGGAGTGTTCTGTCTTTCCCTTCCGCATAATCCACAGTGAAACCGGAATAGCTGTAGAATAAAAAAGCTGGCTAGGCATCGCTACAATACATTCCACAACATCACCTTTTACCATATTTGTACGGATATTTCCCTCATTTGATGTATTTGAACTCAAAGAACCATTCGCTAAAACTGTGCCGCACACACCACCTGCCGGATTCAAATGATGCAACATATGTTGAAGCCAAGCGAAATTCGCATTTCCAACAGGAGGAATGCCATATTTCCAACGAATATCTTCTTGTAACCGTTCTCCGCCCCAATCCGAAATATTAAATGGTGGATTAGCTAATATGTAATTTGCTTTTAACATCTTATGTTGATCGTCGTGGAACGAATCCGCATTATGCTTTCCAAGATTCGCCTCCAACTGCCTGATTGCCAAATTCATCTTTGCCAATTTCCATGTAGTAGGGTTGCTCTCCTGCCCAAAAATAGAAATATCCCTGACATTTCCCTGATGTTCCCTGACAAACCGTGCCGACTGACAAAACATACCACCACTTCCGCAAGCCGGATCAAAAATCTGTCCTTCAAATGGCTCTATCATTGAAACAAGGGTACGAACAATACAAGAAGGTGTATAAAATTCTCCACCCAGTTTTCCCTCTGCGCTTGCGAACTTACTTAGAAAATATTCATATACCCTGCCTAAAACATCCCTTTCCTGCGCTGCTGTTGAGCCGACTTCAATATTCGTAAAGAGTGTCACAAGCTCTCCAAGCCTTGTTTTGTCCAATTCCTGACGGGAATAATTTTTCGTCAGAACTCCCTTTAATGAATCATTTTCCTTTTCTATCGCATCCATTGCATGATCTATCACATTGCCAATATCCGTACTTACAGCATGATTTTTAATTTCACTCCATCGGGCATCTTTGGGCACATAAAAAATATTTTCCGCCAAGTATTCGTCCCTGTCTTCTTCATCACCATAACCTTCCGCCAATAATTGCTGATATTTTTCTTCAAATGAATCAGAAACATATTTTAAAAATATAAGCCCCAATACTACATGTTTATACTCTGCCGCATCCATATTAGAGCGTAATTTATCCGCCGACTGCCACAGCTTCTCTTCGAATCCTATATTCGTAGTCCCTGTTGCCATAATTTTCCTCCAAATCTAATATCTTTTGTTCCATCCATATAGATTATGCCACCATGCTATGCTTAAAATCACTTTTGCCTTGCTCTGTCGCGTGCCCTCTCTTCCTGACGCCTTCTCACTCTGACATTTGCGTTTAATCTGTCATATAATTTAATATCTTCTTCACCGTCATAAGAAAAAGTAATAGCCAATGCGTAATCCTGCGGCATTTCCTGTTCGGCATACTTAAATCTTTCTTTACCAGTAACCAAAATATATATGTATGGATCATTTACGTCCCAAAGTAAATCCTTCCCACCTCTGGCTTTCTTTTTCCAAATACGTTGTTGCAATGTTCCTTTACTAATTTCCTTATATCCCGGAGAAAAATCCGCTTTATATTGATTTGGAAATTTATCCAAATCATCTTCGTTGTCTTGCCCTGACTCCTTTTTTGCCTTATACTGAACTAACGTCTCTTCATCTATCTTTCTAAAAACCTCAAACCACAAATTATTTGTTAAATAATCCTTTCTGCTAAGTCTTGTTATGGGATTATATGCCAAACTGATTGAAATAGTTTTATCTGCCTTCGTCAGCAAAAACTCTTTAGGCATTGGTATTTTATAAAGATGAAAAGAGCGTAATGAAAGCCTGTCCTCCGCAAATAATGTCACTCTGTTATAATCGGAATATAATACACTTTCATCGGCTTTTCCAAACCCATACAGCCGAAGTCTTCTTTCTTGTTTGGGATTATCTTTACCTGTATATAATCCATCTTTAGATTTCTCGCCCCATTCAATCATATCTTCCGTACATCTTGCTGAATTTACTAATAATGAACGTATCAAGTTTGCGGACGGCTTCTCATTCAATTGTTTTTCTAATGCTCTTTCTATTCTTGCTGCTATATGTGTAACGTGCGGAGCAGAAAAACTTGTTCCACAATATCCCTTAAATATTTTATCATTACCATTATTCAGTGTAGGCTCCAACAATCTCATATCTTTTTTAAACCATTGATTTCTTCCCCTCGTAAACTGTGAAACGGCAAAATTCCCACCATAATCAACAAAATCAGGTTTTATTGCTTTATTTACTCCTTTTCCTATTCTGGTAAACACAGATAGATAATCTTTCTTACCAACAGAAATTCTTGCAATCCCATGAGGAATCGCAGATGGCTCATCAAATCTGGTTATAGATCCAACAGTTATTCCTAATGCTGATGTTGCTGGAGCAATAAGCCTATGTTCCTTCTGAAATAACTGATCACGACATTGTTCCATTAACTGTTCACGTGAAATAAATTCCGCCAACTCCGGATTATCTAAATTTCCTGCACTTATAACAATGACAATATCCAACTCTCGTGATAACGCATCCAGCATTTCTGCCCATGCAAACTGCCGTCCACCACAATACAGCTGTTCTCTGTCTCCAACAGATAAATTGAATATTCTACATCCAAATTCGTCATGAAAATATTCTATTGCTTCTTTTACCATTTGCTCTGGTCTTTTGTCCAATGGGAAACAAGGCTCTCCCTCTTCATCATGCATTATTTTTCCATTACAAATCCTAACCAATGGCTTAAAAATATTGGTCTGCAGGCATTTATCAAAGTCTCCATACACTACAATGCCTGCAACTCCCGTACCATGTCCATTCATATCTGTTGTTGTATTTTCCGTCATATCAAACTCTTCCTCAGCAACAACTACATGCTCTAATAACGGGTTTCCAGTATACACTCCTGAATCCAAAACTGCCGCCAATGGTGCTTCATCTGTTAATTCGTCCTGTACAATAGGTTCATAATCTGACTTCAATAATTCAAATGGTTCTGAAGAAACCTTACTAAATGGCAATTCTATCATTGCAATAATATCCATATCTAATAAAGCATTTAGCGTAAATTCATTCACTAATACTCTTCCCAAAAGTAAACTTGGTGTCTGAAATAAATCCCCTAACAGCTTACTTCCTCCAGTTCCTAAGACTTCCCTAATTTGTCCTTCAACTTCAAGTGCTGTCGTTTTTTCTCCATTAAACCAAACATCTATATTCACAACAAATAATCCCGTTGGAAATAAGGCAGCATTTGTAAAATACTCTTTTAACCTGACTCCTATTCTGTCTTCTCTTGTTACTGTTCTTATGGTATCTATACAGCAAAATATGTCTCTTCTCTGCGCATATGTCATAATAGATTCACTTTCATCATCTTCTTCCCATAAATTTCTTTCATGATTAAACGCCTGTATGTCATTCACATTTTCAAATTGAACTACAAGTTTGGACTTATTACTATTTGGTATATCAGTTTCTTCTACTAAATACATATTAAATTTGCGCACCAAATCTTCAAGTCGCTTAGGTGAAAGCGCATCACTCATTAATTCCAAGACAACAAGATTTTCAGACTGAATTCCAATATCACGTCTTTTAACTAAAATCTCATTTAATGATGTCTCCAATTGTATTTTCAGTTCCTCTCCATGCTGCTTCCTATTGCGTACAGGTGGATGTGGTGCATTTTTATATGGCGGAAACTTATACGGTCGTACCATTTCTTCTCGCATTATTTCAATATGATTATATTCTGCCATGCTTTAATCCCCCTTAATATCGAGTTTTTCTCAAAGAAACATTTTTTTCCTGCTTCTTTACTGCTTGCTCAATATCGCTTTTTGTATAAATTTTTTTTCCGTCCAATATGCATTGCTTCATTATTATTTGGCAAACTTTTTCAATATCTGAATGCGAAAACATCTCCAGTTCATTCAGATATTGTTCCAAAACATGTACAGGTCCTTTAAATCTCTTCATTCTTAGTTCAAACAACTTCATTTTTTCATCATTGGAGGGCATATCAAAGCGTATAGTTTCATCAAACCGTCTCCAAATCGCATAATCCAATGACTGTTCAAAATTAGTTGCTGCAATAATTAATGAGTGTCCTTTAAAATTATCAATTTGCTGCAGAAAGGCATTAACAACTCTTTTTATTTCTCCATGCTCTGTATTATCATTACGACTTCTTCCAATCGCATCAAATTCATCAAAAAAAATCAACCAACTATCCTTTTTTGCATAGTCAAATACTTTACTAATATTGCTTGCAGTCTCTCCTAAATATGATGAAATTAATGCATCAAATCTTACATATAGCATTGGAATCCCTATTTCTCCCGCTAGAGCTTGTGCTGCTAACGTTTTACCACATCCCGGCGGTCCATAGAACAATGCTCTTCTTATAGGAAAGACCCCGTTGCTTACTAATACATCCCAGTTATTAAATTCTTTTATTATCTGTTGCAATTGAATAATTCTATTTTCCGAAACAATCAAATCCGAAAAATATTTTTCCGGATATATTATTTCAATTAAGGGCATATCTTTATCTTTATCTCTTGGAGTGTTTGCAGAAAAAGTATTTACACTTTTCTTTTTATAATTTCCATTCAAAATTAATTTCAAATCATCTGCCAATATACCATGGTTTTTCTTTTTTTCATCTTCAATTATTTCTGTTGCCACAGCATAAAACATTTCTTTATTATCCTGCTTAAAACTACTAAATAATTTTTTTAATAAATCGGCTCTAGCCATTTGTAATCTCCTTTCAGACCAGCATTGTTTGAAGATTATTGCACTTCTAAAATTTTTCTAATTCCGAAATCACATTCATACCTACAGTATTCTTTTTGCAAAATTCTATTAAACATACGATTGCTAATCTTTTAGGAACTCTGTGTCCATTTTCCCATCTATTAATCGTAGAAAAACTTACATTCAATTCATGAGCCAGTTCTTCTTGTGTAATTCCCAATTCTTTTCTAATACACTTAATTATCTCACTAAATGCCATATGTCTATACCTCCACTCTTAAAATATAGCACATGCTATAGCGTTAATCAATTCCTTTTGCTACATATTTACTTCTTTCCAACCAAATATCCACAAATTACATATTTCGTTCTCGAAAAAATATTCAACTGCTGTTTTCCATAGCAAATATAATAAATATTTTGTACGAATAGCATTGCTTATTCATCTCTGAGAAAGAAAGTATGTGACATTATTATATCTTTCTATTAATATCATCGTTCCCTACCTCTTCGCTTTTTCTGAATATTATCCATTACTCCGCAATGTTTTTTCCGATACTCATACTCTTTCAAGAACTCATCATAGACTGTCATCTTATATTTCATGCTTTTCATTTTACTTTCATCATACCCCATCCGCTTTTGGCACTCTTTTAATTCTGCCATTTGATCATCTGTCGGCGGAGGAAGCAGCTTTGCACGTTCTTCTAATGAAATCTTTGAAAAATCTACTTTTTCCTCTCTGATTACCTCTGATTTTTTCCCCTGCCATTGTTCATTGAACTCCTGAAAAACACTTCCGTAAAAGATTTCTTCATCATTTTCAGATACATCATGATCTGCCTGAAAGTGGTCAAATGCTTCGTAAAATGAATCTCCGCCTTTTTTCACCTCCTCCCGCCAGTCCCCATAATCATCAAGATACTGCTTTGTTTCCTCAATATCCTGCATGGTACGCCTGTATTCCACCTGCTTCTGCTCCTTTTCCTGCATATACTGTCTGATCCCTGCCACTGTAAATCGGCTTCCAGGTTTACTTCCCCTGACCGCCTGCGCTTTTCCTGTTTTACCCGCATGGTACGGAAGCACATAACTGACGGTATTCCCTTTTAATCGTATATCCATGAGATATATTTTCTTTAACATCTCCACC
>ERZ778516.1804-NODE-1804-length-15549-cov-17.714535_pt1 | contig 15549 bp, 12 predicted proteins | sample MGYA00510342_ERZ778516 | MGnify/ENA primary metagenome ERZ778516 (study PRJEB29527, sample SAMN07138961) | mouse gut metagenome | material: feces | host: mouse | place: China:Nanjing | collected 2016-01-25 ... | reverse complement strand
ACCAGCGTCGATTTTCCCGCGCCGTTCTCCCCGACGATCGCGATCTTTTCTCCCTTTTTTACCGAAAAGGAAACCTCGTCAAGAACCTGCTTTTCACACTGCGGATACCGGAAAGAAAGGTTCTCGACTTTCATTTCACCGAAATCTGTCCATTCTCTTGTCCCGTCAAATCCCGCGGCATTTTCGATCGCCAGATACGAGAACAGATTGGACATGTACAGCAGCGTGTCATAGAGCAGGCTGGAATCCTCGACGAACCTGCTGATCCCCTGGATCGTATAGACGATGGCTGACGTGTAGACCAGGATCGTGCCGACGTCCAGCCTGTGACCACGGACAGCATAGGCGATATAGCAGAATCCCAGCACGCTGACCACTCCGGTGAGGATCAGAAACGCAGAGGCAAAGACACACTGCCTGACCCTGCCCTTCTGCACACTGGCGTGGATGCGCCGGTATGCACTTCTGTATTTATTCTGAAAAAATCCGTACAGCTTATACAGTCGAACCTCCTTGATATGCGCTGCCGACAGCAGTGTCTCGGAATAATAGGCGAGCTTTCTGGAATCCTCGCTGTTGGACACCAGCGTCTCAAACGCCTGCTGCTGTATCTTATAGGAAAGAACACCCTGCGGGATCAGCGCGGCAAAGAGCAGCACCGCAATGACCGGCTGAAAGGAACATAACAGCATAAACATGGACACCAGCGATATCGCGTTCATCATCAGGCTCGTCCCAAATACCAGCAGATTGACAGGGCGCCAGCTCGATTCGCTGCTCAGCAGGCTGATCTGGTCGCGAAACTTGCTGTCCTCATAGTGATCGATCGTCTGGAGCCGCTCCGACTGCTCCATGATACTGAGATTGAGCCTGTACGTAAGCCGGTCGGTCAGCTGCCCCTGCACAAACGTGACCATCGGCGATGCCAGATTGCCTGCGATAAACGCGGTCCCCCACACTGCCAGCAGCAATGCCAGCAGATCCGGATCCCCGCTCTGGATCTGGCTGATGATCCTGTCTGTGAGATACAGCGTCACAGTGGGCAGCAACGCCTGTACAGGAACCAGCAGCAGCAATGCCGCTGTCAGTTTCCCTGATGACCTGCAGACAAACCTAAAACTTTTGATATATAAATTGATATAATTGAAAACGGATTGAATCTGTTTCATTTCATGCACTCCTTTTTATACTTTTTCCTTACTCATACACCGAGCACCCGTCAGTCTCCGCTGAGATATATCCCACGGGCGTTCATGTGCATCTGAGAGACTGCCGCGAATCCCGCAGCAGTTCCCCGGAACATGTCTGGAGAATGCACTCAAAATTTCCACGCAAAAAAGAGGCCGGAAACCGAGGGCATCGTCCGCTTGTGGTAACACAAAAACGCCGGTATCATAAATACCATTTCCGCTGCGTTTCCTGTTTCCAAAGCGAACTATACCCTCATCTTCGTACCTCTCTCTTTCTTTTACCTGTCTCCATCATAACATGCCGGATCGATTACGTCAATCCGGCATCAGAGCCGTTTCCATAGCCGCTCTAAAACAAATCGATCTTCCCTTCTGTCAGTATCTTCTTATGGATAAAATAGAAATAGACCGTTCCTGCTGCCATATACGCGCATCCGACTGCGATCATAGCCACTATATCCCGAAAGACCGTATCGTACCTGCCATACACCAACATGTTCCTGCATATATTGACACCATAATACAACGGGGAAAAATTGCACAGTCCTCTGATGTACTGCGGGAAAAGTTCTTTGGAAAAATATATTTCGCTAAACAATAACAGCAGACTTTCCACAAGAGAACTGATGCCCATGACACTCCGTTTTCGCAACCCTATGATCCCAACAAAATAGCCGATCCCACTGAGTGCTATGCAGATCAGAAAATACAACAGTGAATTTTGCAGCCACACCTGAAAAGTCAACCGCTCTGGTATGAATATGAGAAACAGCGAAAAGAATACTGCCATAAATCGAAAATACCCTACTGCGCACCAATATAAGATTCTCCCCAGAAATAAATAAATCGGGTGAAATACTGACCCGATGGTCGCATACAGTGTCCCAAATCTGCGCTCAGAGGAGATCAGCATGGAAATCCCCCCAACGCTGGCACCCACTGCCGTAAAGCAGATCGATCCGCTCACATAAAAAATGATATCCCTGTCACTGATGTAATCCGCCACGGCAACATAAAAGATTCCGCTCAAAACCGGCAGTATCAGATTTTCCAGGATCATATTCATTGTCGGCAGCCACTTGATATGAATTTTGTAAGTAAAGATAACATTATAGTAGATAATCTTCAATTTTTGTATCAATTTCTTTTCTCCTAATATACGTCCATCGTTCCCTTCACGATCACTTGTCTCCTGGTATAGGCAATGACAGCTCCCGTGATCACCTGCAGCAGTATCATGGACAGCAGACATTTCGCTATGCTTCCCATCTGCCCGCCCTTTTCTCCAAGCACCGCAGCCCGGAATATATCAAAAGCATGTGTCGACGGCAGCAATCCGGAAATCCAGCCGATCCAGCCAGGCAGCTTTTCCACCGGGACAAGCAGGCCGCTCAGGATAAAAAAGGGATACTCGATAATATTCATGATCCCTCTTGCCGATCTCGTAAAAAGCAAAAGGGAGGCGATCAGAACACCGATCGTAGCGATGGACAAAATGGATAAAACATACGCCGCCGCAAACCATACGATCATATTCCATCCCAACACATAAGGACAGATACAGTATGTCACAATACCTGCAACCAGGATCACCGGCACGTTGAACAGCACTGTGCTCAACGCCTCCGAAAACAGGATAAACTGTGTGTGGAACGGCGACATCAACATATACCCCAGCGTTCCGCGCACTTTCTCATCTATGACAATGTATGCACATTCAAAAATATTGACCGACCAAAGGATCATGACAGACACGCCCGCGAGGATCAGTCTCACATCCTGGTTTTTGTTCATCAGGCAAAAAAGGATCGTTGTCATACAGGGGGACAGCCAATATTCATATAGATTATTCTGGGATATCTGCTTATTTCGCCACGCCTTTTTCACGCACAAGATAAACATTTGTACGATTCCCTGCATTATTGCTCCTTCCCCGACTGCTGCTCTAACGAGGCAACATAATCGATGTACGTTCTCTCCAGATCCGCCTTCTCAAAACTGATATCGATCACCGCCTCTGAGAGCGGCCGCACACAGCGTTCAACCAACTCCTCCGAAGTCCTTCCCTTACTGGTAAACAGGAACTCTTCCCCGGTTTCTTCAAGCTGCACCTGATCCCCATACTGTGCACAGAGTTTTTGTCCTGCCATCCATGTCTGTTCCGTTTTGTGCAGACGCATGCGGCACACGATCTCTTTCTGCATCAAATTCTCAAAATACGCGATGCTGCCGTCAAATCTCTTCTCCCCATGAAAAAAGACCAACATCCGATCGCTCAGATCCTCCACCTCATTCATCATATGGCTGGTGATCAGGATCGAGCGCCTCTGCTCCTTAGCCATGCTCTTGATGACCTCCCGGGTCTTTTGCGCAGAGACCGGATCCATACCGGCAGTCGGCTCGTCCAGAAATATGACGCTGGCATCTGTCAGCAATGCATTGATGATATGTAGCTTCTGTTTCATTCCCCTCGAATAATTTTCAACCCGCTTATCGATAAACGCTTCCAGCTCGAATATCCGAAAATACCTGTCGATCTTTTCCTTTAGTTCCCTCCCAAACACGCCCTTGATCGCCGCCAGATATACCGCATTTTCGCGCCCTGTGAGACGATTGTACAGTCCCCGCTCTCCGCCCAGCAGATAACTGACCCGGGAACGGTATTTTCTGACGTTCTGATAAATATCCTGCCCATTGTAAAGGATCTGCCCCTCCGTGGGATAGAGCAGGGAAGCCAGACACTTCACCAGTGTCGTTTTTCCCGCCCCGTTATGCCCCAGGAGTGAGACGACCTCATTGTCCTGCAGGGTAAAGTCAATATCCCGCAACGCACAGAACGGCTTTTTTCCCTTCCCCTCATAACATTTCGTCAAATGACGCACTTCCAGCATATCCTGCCCCCCCTTTCCTGTATTCCTACTGGCAGGCAAGCAATCCTTTGTCCTTGATCGATCGTGTGAATTCCTCTATATACTCTTTATCGATCTCGGATGCACTGACCTGTCCATCCCCCAGTACCTCACAGATCTCTTCCACACTCATAAAGACATCATTGATGCATTCCAGTATTTTAAATGCATCATCGTTTACATTATTTGTTCAAGCTTGACATTTTAAATTTAACATTTTATGACAAATAGTACCATGTCAAAACTGGAAAAGAATTTTTTCCAGTTTTGACATGGTACTATTCCAAATAACATGATATGATAAATTACCAATGAAAAAAAATTAAGGAGGTCCTACAAATGAACGATAAAAATATCCTTCATTTCCTCAAAAGAGCAACTGCACTTATGCTGGTACTCACGATCGTTGCTGCTATTCCAAAGTACAGGCGATGTGAAGAACCTGAACTTTTCTCATCTATTAAGATTCATTCCCTTACATTTCATCCCCAAAATGATATCTGAGATTTTCGTTAATAAGCTTTCGATTATACGCATCCTTCCTTGCGGCAGCAATATAGTACGCCTGCCGCATCATTCTTTTTATCTCTCTCAGTTCCTGCTTCTGCATTTCAGAATCTTCCATCGTTTTAGTCAGTTTTAACCTATTTCCTGCCACTCCCATCAGCAATTCTACCAATGCATGTGCATATCCACAACCGACAGCCATCGCCAAACCTTCCTGGGTTTTTGCCAATGCTTCCTCGTATCGTCCCAGCTTACCGAGCGGTCGTGCCAGATTCGCCAAAGTAATGAGCTTCAGCTCCTCCGCATTTTTCACATCCATATACCCCGCATCCAGACTCCTTATGATCGTCTCATATACCCGGATCGCCCATCCATGTCACACATAGCATAGTATGTATTTCCGATCTCCATAAGGATCAGTATCTCCTGCTCTCTGTATGGGAATACGATATCGTGCTTCCCATCCCGCAGATAACATTCATAATCAGGGATCGTCATCGCCAGCGCCTCGCCAAGCTGCTGCATATGTTCCTGTACCCCGATCGTTCCCATATTATAAGCCAATATGGATTCTACCCGTTTCAGATACTGTCTGTCCGTCACATAATCTGATATCTTCTCCCTGATTCGCGTCAGGTAGCGCTCCGCCACATGATAATCACGCTTTGCCATGGCATCCTCAAACAAAGGGTACTCTTCCAGCAGGGACATATCCTTTCCCATACAGACTGCACAATTGTTGTGTACTCCGCGCCCCATCTTTTCCATAAGCTGCCTGTACGTATCAGGCTTGATCCTGTGTTTATTGTGCTCAATGTGGGACAGAGTCTGCACCGAACAGATTCCGTCGCACAACTCTTCCTGCGACATTCCGACTGCATTTCGTGTCAGCCGGATCACATCTCCAGCCCTGTAATCTGCCATCTCAATTCCTCCCCGCAGAACCGTCTGATCGTCTCCATCTGCTGCCGATCGCCAAAAACTTCACAGATGCTGTACGCCATAAGGCATTCCCTTTGGATTTCCTTCCTGGCATCATGATCTCCGGCAGTACTCAGATTCCCCTTCTCCAATGCCGCCCTATACCGACGCAGCAATGCCTGCGCCCTGAGAAAGTGCAGTCGGTCCAGACCCTCTATTTCCCTTCCCTGCGCGACAAAATCAATTCCCTGGTTGATATAAGACAACTCCATGTCCGGATTCTGCATTCTCTGTTCCAGTCTGATCAGTTCCATAAGGATCCTGTACCCTGTCTTCTGTTTCCTGTGTTCTGCATCATAGCGCTGAACATGACGAAACAGATCCAGCAATATTTCTTCTGTTTGGACATCTCCATGATCCTTCCCATAGTGAACCATAAGCAGTATCAGTCCGATCTCCGTCGATGTATACAACTGTCTTCCCCCACTGCCCGGCACGAACTTTTGTTTTGTCAGGCGCAGCGTGCGGAGTGCGTGTTCACACAGCTTTATCTGTTCATCCTGCTGACTGTCCTGGGTGTTTTCGCTGTTTTCCAAATGATCCACTGCGATCAAAACTTTCTGATAACTGCAGAACTGTTCGTGAATCCTGGGCGCACTGTTCTTCATGGCACGGTATGCCGACAGCGCTTCCCGCACCCTGTCATATTCCCTTTGCTGCATATGTTTCCTGATTGATTCCCGCGCACACCACAGTGCATGGTCCTCGTCATTTAAGAGCTGTTCAAACTGATCTGCCGTCTTTCCGATCCGCTCCAGCAGCAGACTGCTTGTCATGGAATCCACACATCGGATCCCCCGCTCCAGACGGGACAGTTTGGTCTTGGAACAGATACCGCCACACACCTGCCCCAGATCCAGACCGTATCTGTCCCTGTAATAACTCAATATTACACCTGCGGAATTGATCTTTGCAATACCGCTGTCGCCCCCTGCTTCAAGATCATTTTCATTGGTCTTTGGCACACTGACTCCTTCCTTAGCATTTATTTCTTTGCTTTCTTCGCCCGCTCCAGCATCCTTTTCACATAGATTCCCGTGTAGGAATCCGGGCACTTGGCTATGCGCTCCGGCGTGCCCTCGGCGATCACCGTGCCGCCGCCGTCTCCGCCCTCCGGTCCGATGTCGATGATGTAGTCTGCCGTCTTGATCACGTCAAGGTTGTGCTCGATGACGATCACCGTGTTGCCGCCCTCCGCAAGGCGCTGCAGGATCTCGACCAGCTTGTGCACGTCCGCAAAGTGGAGCCCTGTCGTCGGCTCGTCCAGGATATAGATCGTCTTGCCGGTACTTCGGCGGCTCAACTCCGTCGCGAGCTTGATGCGCTGCGCCTCGCCGCCGGAGAGCGTCGTCGAGGGCTGCCCCAGCCGGATATAGGAGAGTCCCACATCATACAAAGTCTCGATCTTTCGCTTAATAGAAGGAACGGGCTCAAAGAACGTCATCGCCTCCTCGACGGTCATGTCCAGCACATCATAGATGCTCTTTCCCTTGTATTTCACATCGAGCGTCTCTCTGTTGTAGCGCTTTCCCTGGCAGACCTCGCACGGCACATACACATCCGGCAGAAAGTGCATCTCGATCTTGATGATGCCGTCTCCGCCGCACGCCTCGCACCGTCCGCCTTTGACATTGAAACTAAAGCGCCCCTTGCTGTAACCCTTTGCTTTCGCGTCGACAGTCGAGGCGAACAGATCTCTGATCTGGTCAAACACACCCGTGTAAGTTGCCGGGTTGGATCTGGGCGTCCTGCCGATCGGTGACTGGTCGATGGCGATCACCTTGTCGAGCTGTTCCACCCCTTCTATTTTCTTGAACTTACCCGGAAGGGTGCGCGCCCTGTTCAGCTGTTTTGCCAGATATTTGTACAGGATCTCGTTGACCAGCGAGGATTTGCCGGAGCCGGACACCCCTGTCACGCAGGTAAACACACCGAGCGGAAACTTCACATCGATGTTTTTGAGGTTGTTCTCCGCCGCCCCCTTTACCGTGAGCCACCCTGTCGGCTTTCTCCTTGCCGCAGGCACGGGAATCTGTATCTTTCCGCTCAGATACTGCCCTGTGATGGACTCGGGCACCTCCATGATCTCCTGCGCCGTTCCCTGTGCGATCACCTCCCCGCCGTGCTCCCCGGCTCCGGGCCCGATATCGATCACATGATCTGCCGCCAGCATGGTATCCTCGTCATGCTCCACGACGAGAAGCGTATTGCCGAGTCCCTGCAGATCGCGCAATGCCGCCAGCAGCTTGTCATTGTCCCGCTGGTGCAGACCGATGCTCGGCTCATCCAATATATAGCACACCCCGACAAGCCCGGAACCGATCTGCGTCGCCAGCCTGATGCGCTGTGCCTCACCGCCCGACAAAGAAGCCGTTCCCCTGGACAGACACAGGTATTCCAGCCCGACGCTTGCGAGAAATCCCACCCTCGCGCGGATCTCCTTCAAGATACGCTTTCCGATCAGCTGCTGCTGTTTGGTCAGCTCCATCGTGTCCAGAAAACTGTAAAGGCTGCCGATCGACATGGAGGTGATCTCATAGATATTCTTATCGCAGACTGTCACCGCCAGGGACGTCTTTTTCAGGCGCCTTCCGCCGCACTCCTTGCAGGGTGTGATGCGCATGAACGTCTCGTACTCCTGCTTGATGCCCTCGGAGGCAGTTTCCCGGTATCTGCGCTCCACATTTTTGATCAGTCCCTCAAATGCCACAGGGTAAGTCCCCTCGCCGCGCTGTCCCTTGTAGTGGACTGTCACTTCCTTCCCTTTTGTCCCGTTGACCAGCACATCCTTTGCCTTGTCCGACAGTTCCTCAAACGGCGTGTCGAGTGAAATACCATACTCTTTGCTCAGCGCCTGCAGGATCGCATTCGTAAAGCTTCCCTTGTCCGCACACGACTGCCAGCCCATGACCGCGATCGCCCCCTGGTTGATGCTGAGGCTCTTGTCCGGTATGATCAGGTCGATGTCAAACTCCATCTTGTAACCAAGTCCGAAGCACTCCGGGCAGGCGCCGAACGGATTGTTGAACGAAAAGCTTCTCGGCTCCACCTCGTCAATGCTGATATTGCAGTCGGGGCAGGCAAAGCTGTCTGAGAAATTCATCATCTCGCCGTCGATCACGTCGACCATCAGCAGACCGTCGGAGAGCGCCATGACATTCTCGATGGAGTCTGTCAGTCTCCTCTCGACGCCCTCCTTCACAGCGATCCTGTCCACGATGATCTCGATATTGTGCTTGATATTTTTCTCGAGCTTGATCTCCTCGGACAGATCGTACAGATTGCCGTCGATGCGGACGCGCACATAACCGCTTTTCTTTGCGCGGTCAAGCACCTTGGCGTGCTCCCCCTTCCTGCCGCGCACGACCGGCGCGAGCAGCTGGAGTTTCGTGCCCTGCGGCAGCTCCATGATCTGGTCTACCATCTGGTCGATCGTCTGCCGCCTGATCTCCCTGCCGCAGTTTGGGCAGTGCGGTATGCCGATGCGCGCATACAGGAGCCTGAAATAATCGTAGATCTCCGTGACTGTGCCGACTGTCGAGCGCGGATTGCGGTTGGTGGACTTCTGGTCGATCGAGATCGCCGGCGACAAGCCGTCTATGCGCTCCACATTCGGCTTTTCCATCTGTCCCAGAAACTGCCTGGCGTAGGAGGACAGCGACTCCATATACCGCCTCTGCCCTTCCGCGTAGATCGTGTCAAATGCCAGTGAGGACTTTCCGGAACCGGACAGTCCTGTCAGCACCACAAACTTGTTTCTGGGAATATCCAGATCGATGTTTTTCAGGTTGTGTTCGTTTGCACCGCGAATCTTGATGACCTCTCCCCTGGGAAGCATTTTCAGTTGTTCTCTGTCCATCTTCGTACCATACCTTTCCACAATTCAATATCACTGTTTTGTACATCCGTTTCGGATATTTAATCCGTTATTTCCTTGATCTCTCATCACGACGGCACACGGGTGTCCCTCCTGCGGCATTGCTCAAATAACAGTGTGTACAACATCTGCCATTTGAGCAATGTTGTGCCCGCAGCTTTACAGTCCGCCTGTCATCTCCTGCAGCTGCTTCTTGAGCTCCATCATCTTGTCTCGCAGCTCCATCGCCGCCTCAAAGTTGAGGTCTGCTGCTGCCTTGCGCATATTTTTCTCGACCGTTTCAATGAGCTTTTTCAGTTCCTTCTCATTCATGGACTCCGGATCCTTTGCAAACTTCTGCTCTTCCTTCGCCACTGCCTTCGATATGCTGATCAGGTCGCGCACCGCCTTCCTGATCGTCTGCGGGGTGATGCCGTGTTCCTCGTTATATTTCTGCTGGATCGCGCGCCTTCTGGCTGTCTCGTCCAGCGTCACCCGCATGGAATCCGTGATCACATCGGCGTACATGACCACATGCCCTTCGGCGTTTCTCGCCGCCCGTCCGACAGTCTGTATCAGGGACGTCGCAGAGCGCAGAAATCCCTCCTTGTCCGCATCGAGGATCGCCACCAGCGATATCTCGGGAATGTCGAGTCCCTCGCGCAGCAGGTTGATCCCGACGAGCACGTCAAACACATCAAGACGCATATCGCGGATGATCTGGGCGCGCTCGAGCGTGTCGATATCCGAGTGCAGATACTTCACGCGGACCCCCACCTCGGACATATATTTCGTCAGATCCTCCGCCATGCGCTTTGTCAGCGTCGTCACCAGCACCTTGTTGTGCTTTGCCGTCTCCGCGTTGATCCGCGCGATCAGGTCGTCGATCTGCCCCTCGACAGGGTGGATCTCGATCTCCGGGTCGAGCAGTCCTGTCGGCCGTATGATCTGTTCTGTGCGCAGCAGCTCATGCTGTCTCTCGTATTCATTCGGCGTCGCGGACACGAAGAGCATCTGGTCGATCTTCTCCTCAAACTCCTCGAAGCGAAGCGGTCTGTTATCCAGCGCTGACGGAAGCCGGAAGCCGTACTCCACGAGCGTGTTCTTCCGCGAGCGGTCGCCGGCATACATCCCGCGGATCTGCGGGATCGTCATGTGCGACTCATCAATGATGATCAGAAAATCATCCGTGAAGAAGTCCATCAGACAGTACGGCGGTTCCCCCTCTTTTGTCCCGTTCAGATGTCTTGAATAGTTCTCGATCCCGGAGCAGAATCCTGTCTCGCGCAGCATCTCGATGTCGAAATTTGTCCGCTCCGACACGCGCTGCGCTTCCAGGAGCTTGTCCTCACTCTTGAAGTAGCGCACGCGCTCCTTCATCTCCGCCTCGATGGCATCGCACGCCTTGGCGATCCGCTCCGGCGCGACGACGTAGTGTGATGCCGGAAAGATCGTGGTGTGCTCCAGCGTGGCGTTGACCTTGTTGGTGACGGGATCGACCTCCGCGATGCGGTCGATCTCATCGCCAAAGAACTCTACCCGGATCCAGTAGTCGCCGCCCTGCGCCGGGTGGATGTCGACCACATCGCCATGCACCCGGAAACGGCCTCTGTCAAGCTCCATATCGTTTCGGTCATACTGCATCTCGATCAGGGCGCGGATAACCTCATCCCGGTCCTTGGTCATGCCCGGTCGCAGGGAAAGCATCATCCCCTGGTACTCATCGGGACTTCCCAGACCGTAGATGCAGGAAACGCTCGCCACGACCACGACATCCCTGCGCTCTGTCAGCGATGCTGTCGCGGACAGTCTCAGCTTGTCGATCTCGTCGTTTACGGCGGAGTCCTTTGCGATGTAGGTGTCCGACGACGGGATATATGCCTCCGGCTGATAGTAATCGTAGTACGACACAAAATATTCTACCGCGTTTTCCGGGAAAAATTCCTTGAACTCGCCGTAGAGCTGCCCCGCGAGGGTCTTGTTGTGCGCTATCACCAAAGTGGGCTTCTGCAGCGCCTGTATGATATTTGCCATCGTGAAGGTCTTGCCGGAACCCGTCACGCCCAGTAAAGTCTGGAACTGGTTGCCTTCCTTAAAGCCCTTCACGAGCTCCGCGATCGCCTCCGGCTGGTCGCCTGTGGGCTGGTATTCACTGTGCAGTTTGAACAACATAGGACTAAAATCACCTCCGTAAATCCAATGCGAATGTTCCATTCGCATTGCAAAAAAGTAATGGTGTTTCTAACTCAAAAAGTACTTTTGATTATAGCATATGGCTTTCGATTTGTACAGAGAAAAGAAGATATTTTCGGAACTTTTGTTTGCCATTCTATTTCCTGTTAATGCCGGAGCATCTGCCGCAACCCTATATAGATCTGAATGCCCCTGTACTGATCTTGAACAGCAATACATTAAGGCAGCCAACTGGTTCCCGTTTTGAAAACCAGTTGGCTGCCATTTAATTGACTGCTGTATTCCTCTACCCCAATCCCTTTATCCAGTTCCTGCCAAACAACAATCCTGCCAGCAGAAGGGAGGCACCCAGACCGGTATAGAAAACAGCGATAAACCGCTCCGGCGCCAGTCTGCCCGCACGCAGGCCGATCCCTGCAGTCATCATCACCGCCATGACTGCAAATGATCTCCCGTCAAAGAATTTCAGAAAAAAATGCCGTTCTTCCAGGTACGAGTTGATCCGGACCGTGTGCTTTTTGACCAGCTTTCCAAAGATAAATCTCTGAAACACCGCAAAGACAAGCACTGACAACATACAGTCCAACACCGTGAGATAAGGGGGGTATGCCATCACACCGATGCGGAGGATATTGAATCCCGCCGCACTCCACACCAGGCAGGCAAGCAGCAGCAATGTATTCCGCTTTACTTTCATGATCTGTCTCCTTTGTTAAACACAGCTCGATCGCTGATCGCATCGGAGCGTGTCTGAAAAAGCATCCGCAGCATTTTCAAACACGCCTTAATATGAACAATGTTCATTATAGTAAACCGTAATACATTTGTCAAGTACTTTTGCCTGCAATGCTCCGCTTGAAATGTACCTTATGCCATCGCTGACGCCATCGCTATCAGCGATCCTACTCGCCGACCGCCTTGTTTGTCAGCATGGTATAATTGAGTTTTGCCATGCTGACGCCGCCCATGTGCGTCTCCTTCTCCCCGAGGCGCAGCACCTTGTTCTGCCCCTTTTGGGCTGGCAGCCACTTTGTCAGACCGTCCCCATTCGGATCTCCGGTCTTTGCGAAATTCGTGAGATACGTGCTCATCTGCCGGCTCAGCGCATGGTCCTTGTCCGTCATGGGGCGCCAGCAGTTGTCCAAGGTCCCAAACCAGTACCACAGATCGCTGCTGTGCCATGCGCCGTTCTCATCGCCGGGAAGCATTCTGTCAAAAAACCAGGCATAGCTTGGCTGTTTTCCCTGATCCGCCTGCAGACGGCACCAGTCTTTTGCCATTTTGTATATAAAGGGCGGCATGACATCGTGGCTGGTGGAGCCCATCATGTAGGGAATGTTTTTCTGCTCCCCTCCCTGCGCTGCCGCCACCGTACTCTTAGTGAGCAGACAGCCGTCCATGCAGTGTCCCATCAGCTGTGCCATCCTCGACTGATCCGCCTTCTCCTCCTGCCATGCCGCGAACAGCTTTTCCGGGCTGAGCGCACGGAACGCAGCCAGGGATTCGCAGCCGGCGCGTGCCATCACCTTCTGCCAAAACGGGTATTGCTTATCGGGAGGAGACGGCGCGCTATTTTTATGTAAGCCAGAGCACACTCAGCAAGCTTTTCCGCAGCCGCTTAAATGAAAGCTTTTACCAGTACGTCACGCAGCGCCGCCTGATCGCCGCAAAGCAGCTGGTTGACAGCGGACTGTCGCTAAACCAGGCGAGTGCGCAGGCTGGTTTCTGTGACTATGCCGCCTTCTACCGCGCTTTCAGGAAAGAATACCGGATCTCGCCGATCCAGTACCGGGAACTGCTCCGCCAGTGACAGTGCTTTTTTGACGCGCCGTCAGGTCGATCATCCCGTTAAGGAAGCAGCCGACCTCCGGTTTCGGTATATAATGATTTGTCCTTACACTGTTAAGTGGAGGGGGAAAATATAAACTTTTGTTTATGCGCAACTTTATAATTTCTAATTTTCAAAAGAAATAATAAAAGTTTTGTATTATCTATTGACATATAACATTATCTACTATATAATATTCCCGAAAAGTTTATAAAAATTTAATACAAAGGAGATTTTATTTATGATTCAACAAAGAAACATCGCAGTATGCATCATTTTGTCCATCGTTACCTGCGGGATCTATGGTCTTTACTGGCTGGTCTGCCTGACCAATGACACCAATACCGCAGCTGGAACAGAGGGAACATCCGGTGGTATGGTACTTCTTCTCACGATCGTAACCTGCAATATTTACAGCCTGTACTGGGGCTACAAGCAGGGCGAGAAGATCGACATGGCAAAGCAGAAGAAGGGTATGCCTTCTAGCAACAGCAATGTACTGTATCTGCTTCTCTGCCTGTTCGTACCTGTTGTAGCATGGGCGCTCATGCAGAATGAGCTGAACAACCTCGCTGCCTAAAACAATCAGGTTCTGCGGATATGATCCGGAAATGGCTGTTTCGAAGTCAATTGTCGCGGAAACGAATGTTTCAGAAACGTTGGTTTCTTATATTGCGCACCGCTGCAATTCTTCTGATCGCAGGCTGTACATATGGTATATTACTTCACTATACAGGTATTGGACTGGTTTGTCCCGTACGTTTTGTGACAGGGTTGAAATGCCCTGGATGTGGAGTCACACATATGTGCCTTGCACTGATGCGGCTTGATTTTGCAATGGCTTTTATGGCAAATCCGGCATTGTTTTTGTCAGCTCCCCTGCTCATGATCATTTTCATTCCATATCTTGCTGGATATATCCGCACAGGTAGTCGGCAGATGCGTTCGTGGCAAAATACAGTACTATGGATTTGTATCACTTTTTTGGTTCTATACGGTATCGTGAGAAATGTTTTCTCACTTCCATGAATCAAATGTAATTGCGTAGAGGAACGACCTGCTTACCGTATATTCCGCACTCTGTTCAGACATCTACATAAGGTAATCGAGTGAGTAAGGCTTTTCTGCTCGCTGCGCCGCTAAGCGGCGCACGGGGCTGCGTATAAAAAGAGGCTGACGGAAAATTTCCGACAGCCTCTTTTTATGCACACGGGCACCCAGAGGAAGAATGTCATCAAACCGATAAATCGGTTCGCTGACGGGTGCCCGGCGCGCGAGTAGGGGAGAAGGTCATTCCCCTACTCGATTATGCAGCCTCACTCAGGCACATTGAGCCGTTCGCAGACCATCTTCGCGTACGCCTCCCCCAGCGGGAGCTCATACTCCACGCTCATGCGGTTTCTGACCGCCGTCTCGCGGCTTCCCGTCACAGGATTATACCCTTCTTTCTCATACTGCTCTTTCCAGACGCCGATCCCCCGCTTCTGCCACGACGGAAGCTGGTCAAAGTTGATCCCCCTCGAAAACAGGAGTTCATTCTTAAAGCTCACCGACTGTCCCTCGAGCGCTCTTGTAGCTTCCTGCACCGTTTTGCCCTCTTTGCGGAGCATCCAGTAACAGTGCGCGTTCAGCGAATTTCTGTGCGCGTCCTCCTGCCTCCACAGGAAGTAGTCCTGCACCCTCTCCAGCGTAGGCAGCGGCACCATCCTGCAGTCAAACGTAGCTGCCCTCCCAAGCTCCAGCGAAAACGAAGCGCTCGCCTCCGCCGCCAGCGTGGAATTGTACTTGCGTACCTTCCTGCCAAACGCATTCTCCCCCACCGCAAACAGCAGCGAGATCTCGTCACTCTCCGTAAATCCGTACACGACACGGAACCCACAGTCCATCAAGTGCTCGACCGTGTGCACCATCAGATCGCGGAACCGCACGTCAAAAGGCGCCTCGAATCCGCAGGTCTCTTTCGTAAGCCTCGTGAAACTCCTGCCGTCCAGCCTCGCGACCATATACGTCTCCGGCAGAAGGATCTGATCCAGCGACTGCTCGTACACACGCATCTTCTTGTCCAACACATCAAAATTCATGTTA
>ERZ778516.1803-NODE-1803-length-15561-cov-4.237005_pt1 | contig 15561 bp, 13 predicted proteins | sample MGYA00510342_ERZ778516 | MGnify/ENA primary metagenome ERZ778516 (study PRJEB29527, sample SAMN07138961) | mouse gut metagenome | material: feces | host: mouse | place: China:Nanjing | collected 2016-01-25 ... | reverse complement strand
ACATTTTATTACGGTCAGCGCAGTAAATGCGCAGACCTACCTGAACTGTTACCATAACGTTCTGATTATCCGCACACTTTAACTATTATTTTTTGACAATTCCTTAATCTTCTCATAATCCGAAATTGTGTTGCAATTCACCCATTCCCGAAATGTTACAACCTCATAATCCTTTTTACGGATTCCCCCAAAATACTTTTGAATCAGTGCTAAATTTGTTCCCTGCCATTCCTGTTTGGTAACATCTGTTATAGCCTGCCGTAAACGTTCCGGATCTGTAAACTTCCAAACTTGTCCAGAATTTAAGATTCCGATAAATGGTTCCTTAATTTCCAATGCATGGTGATTTGTGTCATAAATATAATGAATGCCATCGTTTCTGTCCAAATAAAATGCTACCGCCTTATTTGCAAATATCGGCTCCTGATTACAAGTAATCACATTATTGGGGATATTATAAATCCTTTGAAAACTTTCTTCGTCAACATATAAGTCGCCCTCCGCAAAAACAATTTCATCGAAGTCCATTCCCTGCACTTGTTCCAGACCTAAATACAGGCTATAGCCTGAAGCATAGTCTTGATAATGCGTATTCTGGATTAGAAAAATCTTATCTTCAAACTCTTGAAAATACTTCGCAATAACAGACGATAATTCTTCAAACATAAATCCGCCTACCACCACATAATAATCAAATTTTACATTGTGATGCAGTATTTTATAGAGCAATGATTCCTCAATACTGTTTTGGTAATAAAGGCATTTTAGACATGCATATCCCAATGACTCACTAAATCGTGTGGACATACCTGCCACAGTAATAATCAATATCTTCAATGCTGCATCTCCTTTATACACCGTTCAATCCCCTGCTCCAATGTAATCTGTGGTTCCCAGTCAGTTCGCTTCCTTATTTTCTCCGTATTTAACAACCTTCTTTTTGGATCGGACTCTCTATAACCTTTAAATGTAATCTGTGGATTTTCAATCCCTGCTTTTTTTGCACACAATTTCACAAGATCTATAATAGAAATTTCTTCATCTGTTGCAACATTGTATACAGAACCATCTAACGCCGCCTCTGACTGTATTAAAGCGATTACAGCATCACAACTATCTTCATTATGCAAAAATGTACGATAGTTTTCTTTTGAATTTTCCAGCAATTCTACACTTCCCCGTTCCTTTAGCTGATTTAAAATATGCGGAATAATGTGTTTGGGATATAACTCATTTTTGCTGTATACATTGGCAAAGCGTATGGAACACCCTTTTATCTTATTTTCCATCACTGCTTCTTTCATAAAAAACTCCGTCATAAGTTTCCCTGTCGCATAACTGGTTCTTTGACTATGCTCTGCATTTGCCAACAAAATATAATCCGACTCGGATACACCATTTTCTCCCCAGGAATTCATGGAATAGACTTCCGAAGTCGAGCAATTGATAAAGATATCTGCTTCCACTGCAATTGCCTGATCCAGAAATGCTTTCATACCAAGCACATTTGTTTCGAAAGTACGGTTGACATGATAAAAGTGCTCCGTATGAACGACCGCAGCGCAGTTAATATAAACCAGTTTTTCATACTGCATTTTTTCTGTTTGTACAAACTGTTTTAAATCATTCATTTGTGTAGTATTGTTTAAATCATACTCATAAAAATTAAAATTTGTATTTTCTAAGATATCTTCCACTGTCTTTAACGAAGATGCAAAGAAATTATCGAACCCAATCACTCGATTGCCGTTTCTAATTAACCTCCTTGCCAATTCATTGCCCGTCATTCCAGTAACGCCACTAATTATATATAATTGCATAGCCTAAACCCCCCACTTTAAACGTTCACGGTAAAAATCATCTACTTGACCATGATATGCAGATTGTTCTAAATCAATATTGTAAGTTGCTTTTCCAAACAGTACTTGTTCTTCTTCTATTTCTAATAGTGCATATTGCGCCATATTGTTTAAATTCCGTGGCTGCCCAACAGAACCAGGGTTAATGAAAATGGTCTTCTTTCTGTTCCGGCGCTTAATATCCTCACAACTATAATATTTTTCTACAAAATGCGGAAGATGCGAATGCCCAGAAAATACATAATCATATGGGCTGTATTCTGGTACAGCCTCCTCTGGTTTAATACTTTTCCAGAATGGATCTTCCAAACTGCCATGAACAGCAAGGCATTTCTTTCCGTTATAATCAAATTCTTGCTTTCCCGAGTCCGTCATTTCGTTGCATATATACTGCCATGAGGTATGATTTAATATACTTTTGGTATATTGTGCACTGTTTTTTCCACGCTGTGAGGAAAAATGGTCATATGCATTTCGAATAATGGCATCTTCATGATTTCCACGAATATTGCAGATTATCTTATAGGGAAGATTTTTTGCCATTTGTATCACTTCGTTGGAGTGCATTCCGTAATCAATCAGATCTCCCAGCAGAACACAGGCTTTTATGTCTGGATCCCGAGATACTTTGTCAAAAACCGACTGAAAGGCAGATTGATTGGCGTGGATATCGGATAGAATAAGAAGTTTCATAGTATATATCCCCTATTTAAACAAAATATTATAAAAAAATCCCAATATAGGTAAGTATTGGTGTATTTATACCTATATCAGGATTTTCTAATTAAATTTTAAAAAATCTTATTTATAATCGTCTTTTCATTATTATTTTCCGAAAAAAATATAAATGGTTACCTTTTTATCATAATAACCTACTCCGTATGTATCCTTATCGGATATTATCGTTAACATATGTTTCCTATCTGAACAGTCAATTGTATATTTCATTCTCATTAACATCGATGTACTTAGAATCATGTCACATGGTATATTGGGCTTGTTCAGCACTGCAATCTTCATTCCTTTATATGCTATGCAAACATTTTTGTCTGACAATACAAACTCATCCATGTTCCATAGCGTTGTACTTTCATTCATTTTTCCAAAACCCCCAATAGAGGTCTTCCTGAACTCCGATATACCTTCCATTTCTTTAACAATCTCCATAAATAATTCTATTCCCTTGCAAAATACAGGTATATCAGCGCCTGTATCTAACATACATTTTAAAGGAATATTATTTATATAAGCTTTAAAAATCGGTTTCGGCGAATCTAATGTAATGTTTAAAGGAATTTTAGTTCAATCATATCGTTACTCCTGCAAAGCCCCTAGTATCTTCTGTACGTTCATATTCATAATATTTACCTTCATTCATAAATTTCAATCGCTGCGCTATATAATTGTCATCCTTCATATGACATACCACAATTGCTGACTCAATATTAATTCCATCATCATCCATATATATTACATCCGTTAATGCAACCCATTGGTCAGGGTAAAGCGTGCGTATCTGCTTCCATGTCAATCGCTGTTTCGTTAAAGTTTCTTCCATGTTTACAACCATACCTTTCCATAACCTTCTCACAATCTCTGGAATGGTTTATTATAACATAATTTTATGTACCAAACAATAATTCCCCTGATATAAGTATAAAATTGTCAATGTACAGGACACATCTTAAATATTTATTTCTATTTCTTTTGAATTCGTAATACTATTTTTTCCATATGTTTTTTTGATAAAGTCAATTTTCCTACAATATACTGCCCAAGTCGCTCAACAAGATATTTCATTACGTGCCTCTATGCATAAAAAGACTCTCAGCTTATATTTCTTATAGTCCTTTATCCCTATTGCTTCAGCAGCATATCCATTATTTTCCGCAAATACATATGATTCTCAATTCTTCTATACAGACAAACCTCAGTGAACAATTTCCTATATCAACCAATTGTCTTTTTATTTCATCTGCACTATCTTTGACTGCAATTAGCACAGTTATTTTCCCGTCTTTAAGTTCAATAGGATTCACTATTTTGACACCATTAAATTCTGTATTCCATATTGATGAATCATTATCTGCAAAACATGACACAGTTATTTCTCCATCTTTTAATGCAGCATAACATAACCTTCCCCAATATCCCGTTCCAAAAACACACACGCTTTCTATCTTTTCTTCAAAATATGTATATAGCGCCCTTGCCAGTACTCCTGTTCCATTACCGATTGCCAGTAAAAAAGCATCCCATCTGTACGCATCTTCGATCCAAAATAAAGTGTCCGTTTTGTTGGGACAGGCATCAATATAGGTCATTGAAATCGCATATCTCTCATGAACCGTCTTTTCTTTATTAATGGCACTAAGACCTCCTAATTGAAAATATGCAACCGCTTCGTCCAAGTACCCAAATTTTACATGATGCGTATATAGCCTTAGCATTAGTTCATAGTCTGCTGCCATTTTATAGTTTGTATTAAAACCGCCATATTTCTCATAAACATTCTTTTTTATAAATACAGACGGATGAATAAATGGCATTTGATACCAGATTGTATCCAAAGATTCCGGAGGATATTCGTTTACTTTTCCTTCTTGCGTAATACTAAGCCACTTTCCGTATACCAAATCTACGTCATTTTTTTCAAAATATTCAACTACTCTTTCCACTGCATATGGATTATACCAGTCATCGCTATTAATAATGCCTATCATACTCCCCGTTGCTTTTTGTATTCCCTTGTTCATCGCATCATATAGACCATTATCTTTTTCGCTGACAAAATACGAAATGGAATCAATATACTTTTCTATAATTTTTTGTGTACCATCTGTTGACAGTCCATCTATAATAATGTATTCAATATTTTTATAAGACTGGTTCAATACGCTTTGTATTGTGTGTTCGATTGTTTTAGCACCATTATATACAACGGTGATGATGCTGACTTTATAATTGCTTTTTAGCATGTAACTCCTCTGCCATGAAAGTATTTAAAACTCATAATTCCACAACTTGCCACTTTCCTGCGAATTTTGCCTGAATATTATTTTTTTACTGCCAGCAGCCCTTCCTACTATTCCTGCACCAATTGCTGCTCCCATTAATGCTGATAACGTTGAAATTACAGTTTTCTTCAATTCAAATTCCTCCTAAATCTCATTAATAAGCATCTGCTTTTCCTGTATACTTTTCACCAAATCATCATAGAAAACAATATTGTTTCCATATTGATAACCTTGTAATTCTAGCTGATACAAAATATCCTCCCTTGAATAAATTGTGGCTATAATTATTAAAAAATCATCCACATTATTCATTTTAGCAATAATTTCTGGAGATTCTATTACTGTCCCCCATATGTTGTTGCCCCAAATATTCGGATTATTATCCACGCACCGAATACGATTAATACCATTATGTTTTAACAGCCAAACACACTCTTTCCCAATCGTTCCCGTACCGAAAATATAAATGATGGATTTTTCACTTTTTAATAACTTGCTTAAAGAGAGTTTCACACTCGTACTGTCAGCTTTTAAATGACTCATCCTTGTATTTACATATTCTTCTTTAGTATCGTTTCCTACTGACACAGAAACAGTTATATAATATCCCATTTGTTCAAATATTGGTTTCCAAAATGCAAAGTCATATTTTTCCCATGCATGGCAGCCAAATGGCAGTTCATTACTATTCAATTTAAAACATCTGCGAACATCTCGCTCAAAAGAGAATTTCAAAGCGACATCCATTGGTGCAACATGAAACTGATCAGAATTATGACTGGCCCAAAATGCATCCTCGTTTGTATCTATACAATTTGTTATTTCGCCTTCTAATATATGCAAAAAAGCAGCCACTTTTCTAAGTGAAAACCCTCCATTTCCAACATACCATACTCCATCACCTTCTATTGTTCTTAAGTATTTCATTCCGTTTAACCATGGAGCGCCAATATAATCATAACCATAATCACAAAACTGCTCCAAACAATCCGAAAACACAAATGCATCTAACTGAAAAATCAGAATAAATTCATATTGTTTAAAACGTCTGTAAAAGTCTTTGGAAAGCATCATTTGATTATAAGAATCCACACTTTCCATCCATTCATCAGGCACCTGTTCATATAGCAGATTCTCTTCTGTTGGGTACTTTCTTCTTGGTATTTTTTCCGGTAAAACTAGTATAATCTGATATTTTTTTAAAATAGTACAACAGTTGCGAAAAGAGATTGACTCCAGTTCTGTTAATTCACTATGATAGTAAGGAATAACAACTGCAACATTATTTTTCATATTTTCGCCATTCCTTTCCAGCGCAAAAACTCAATCTGCATGTCTACGCCTAAAACATTTTTTCCTTTTCCTTTCAATTTTGGAATACAGTCCTTTTAAATATTTGGTTACTCCTACAACATTTTACCTCAAAGGTATTTTCACTAATTATTTGATAAGCCAAATCCTCTTTCCCTATTCCATAAACTATAACTGTCAATTTCTTCCTTCCATACTTTCTAAGTAATAATAACGGTTTTTTATCTCAAGTCTTGAATCACATCCATAACCCTTTCGCTAAATTTCTCCAGAGTGAACCATGCTTCATACGTCTTTCTCGCATTTTCCGCAATTATCTTCAATTCTTCCTTGTTCTCCAAACACCAGGAAATCATACATGCCAATTCTTCGCTGTTTTCACTTTGAAAAACCAAACCATTATACTTATGCCTTACATACCCCATTGTACCTATCGCATCCGATATAATACATGGTTTTTTCAGCATCATTGCTTCTGTTGCAACCAATGGCAAAGAATCACGACGAGATGGAATAATGATAACGTCTGTTTTGGAATATAGATCAAATATTTTTTCCCTTGACAGTTCTCCGAGATATTCACAATTAGCATTTTGGTCAATTTGATCTCTAATCCGTCTACCGTAATCATTGTTAAATGTTTTTCCCGCAAACAAGAATCTGCATCTGCTCTTTTTCTCCTCCGAAATAAAGACTAAAGCATCCAACAGTATGTCCAGTCCCTTTAGAGATGCATGATTCGCGACAACAGTAAATGTTGTAGTTTCATCTTCCGCAAAACACCCGTCTTCTTTATACCTATCATCAATTCCATAAGGAAAAATCTCTATTTTCTTTTCTACAGGATAAATATTTGCAAAATTCTTCCTTGCCACGTCACTGACAGCACCTATTATCAACTGTTTATTTTTAATTCCTTCCACGATTTCATCATACCAAAATTCATTTCCAGCATAAGAATCCACACTTTCATGCAGCCAAAGATACACTCTGCGCCTTTGTGCCAACTTAATGGCGCACCTAGCCATTACAAAAGTATTAGCAAAAACATATGTATACTCGCTTATCCACTCCAAATTTTCTAAACTTAAAAACCTAAGATTTTCGATGACAATTACTTGTATTCCTTCTTCTAAAAAAATCTCTTCCAAAAATTCTTGATCTGCGCTTGGAACTGCGATTGTAATCATATAACCTTTATGCTTCAATGCACGCGCTAAACTCACACAAGCTATGGGACCGCCATGATATCCAAAATCATTTGACAAAATCAGAACACTATCAGTTCGTGCGCTCATATAAACGGGTATCTCTACATGACAATTCCCTATATAGTCCCAGAAATGAATAATCTGCTTTAATCCTATCCCCAAATTTATCAACTGCTGTTTCATCTCTACAGCATAATTGCTTGTAATAACGATATAATCATACTGATAATGTTGTATATTCTCCGGGTAATCTATAACATGCCCGTCTTTCTGAGTTCCGACAAGGTTCTGACTGTTATCAACCAAAGCCACAATCTCAGCATTTGCTTCATAAAAATAGTGTTTTACCTTGTGGTAAATTTCACCTATTCCAAAAACAATAACTTTCAAAATACCCTCCCCGTATGCCATGCATTGTATCATCTGCCATTGCATATTTGAAATTCATGTATTATTTTTTAACGCAAATACCATATATGACAGGATAATCCATATCTTTAAAATTGAAATCCTCTTCGCTTAATTCTTCCTGCGTAGCTCCATACAGAAACGCCATGGCAGTCTTTACATTGCCATAATGTATAATCTCAACATTTTCCCTTCCGAACACAGGATAGAAAAGCCTCCTTAAACCACTCATATAGAATGAGTGGAACATTCCCCAATTATCATCATCATAATGGGCTATCTGCGAAATACCGGATACTGTAATAAGGGCAGATCCACCTTTTTTCAGTCCCTTAAAAATATGCTGTACCGCTGATTCAACATCATATATGCACATCAATGTCTGCGTAATAATCATCGTATCAAATGATTCTTCCACGATTCCTTCTCCTGTTTCCAGATTTCCTTTCACAACATTGCTGCCCCATCCCTCTACATGAAGCATCACGGAATCTGTCACGCGCTCTTCCCCAAACTGCTTTGTATAAGTGTCTTCAGCAATTTCAAGGCATCTTCCACAAATAAGCCTCTTATATTCATCAAGAAATTTCTCAATATAATATCTGTCTACCGGCTCTCCACGTTTCCTTCCAAAGTAAGCATCAATAGGGCTTGGTTCTATAGACAGCAGTTTTTCCAGCAGTATATCTCTTTTCCGCGACACCGCACAGTATATCTTTTTTATATAGCAGTTTCCCTCATTCAATAATATCCTCTGTCCATTGTCCAATATGCAATATACCTTGCCGGATTCTACAGCGATTTGTAAGGATTCATCTTTCAAGATTTTTTCTTCGTCCAATACCGGATAACAGATTCTTCCAATCCTAACCCTTTTATTACACTCTTTTTCTCCAATAATCTTACTTACCTGAAGAACCATCTGTACAAAATAGTCTGACATTATGACAACAGGCGCATCCGGCATGTCAATCAACTCCTCTGGCAAACAAACTCTGGCTTCCGTATTGTTCATCTCTTTCGCATTATTATCCAAAATACAAATCAAGTCATCTTTTTCCTCAATTAAATCCTTACGTTCGGCAAACAACTTGCCGGCTCCAAATAGAATTACTTTACTCTTCATCACCCATATATCCCCCATATCCGATTCAATTTCTTTTCAATATCATCATCCTCAAAAATCATATGGCGAGGCATATTATACATTCTGTCGTTTACATTGACATTTCCATCCTTAACGAGCAATGACTTCTTAATACCACACTCTAACAAGATTTGATCCGCTATATCACATCTATCTTCTGTTCCTCCAAACGGGTAAGCAAACACATCTATTTTTTTCCCGATTTTTTTTTCCAATATACTCAAAGATTCCTCTATTTCCGAGCGCAATAACTCCTTAGGATGCACACTTCCCATAGATAAATGTGATCTAGTATGCCCTCCAATCGTTACATAAGGCGATGCAGCCATTCTCCTCAATTCTTGTGTGTTCATGCATCGAAGTACAGAAGTTTCCGATTGTTTCAAGCCAAGTGCTAAACGAAGTTCTCTTATACACTTTCTTCTTTTGGATGGTGGCATATTCTTAATTCTATTTCTGATTGTAAGACATACATTTTCGCTACACTTTGAATCCGTAACTTTGTATAATACTCCGTCAAACGTAAATTCCCCAATATACTTATCCACTATAAATATCTTTTCCAATTCATCCCACCAATACATCTCATCTGTATCTATCAAATCAGTACTTACAAATATTGTTGCAGGAACATGATATTTTTCCAAAATCGGCAGCGCAAACTGGTAATTATCTACATACCCATCATCAAAAGTAATAACAACATATTTTTGATCAGCCTTTACTATATCGCGCCACTCTTCGTCCAACCTTAAGACCTTATAATTCTCGCTAATATACCTTATATGTTGCTCAAATGTTTTGGGAGAAACATTCAGCTTCCAAAAATTATACTCAGAATTTATAATTCTGTGATACATGAGAACCGCAATATTCCTTTGTGGAAATACATTGTTAAACAATGTTGCACGCTCAATCATGTCCCATTCCTTTTGAGTAATGGTCATATAATTATGCAAATCCCTTTCTTCTAGTAGCCGTACTATCTCTGTACTGTATTTTTTCGAAACAGTAATTATAATCAGATCTTTTCTCTCAAATTCTTCTTTGTATGTTTTCTGGTTGAAAATACTTTGAGTAACATATTCATCTAATGCAATGACTTCTTTTCCCAAAACATTCCTTTGCCCATCAAGCATACTGACGATAAATTTTTCAATATTTCCTATTTTCTGTTCCTGTACAAACGCATAAAGCGTTCTGCCATATATACCAGCTCCATAGAGATATATTATATACTGTTCACACGCATTCTTTATTTTTTCAACAATATCGTCCATAAAAATATCTCCATTATTTCTACTCAAAAATATAAAACGAACACATCTTATATTATTGATAAAGTTATTCCCATCAAATATGGCTGCCATAAAATTCTTTTTCTATCAATATTCATTTGTAATAAATAATCTATAATCTCTTTTGCCGTGCTCTCATTTTTAATCGCTATGACAACATAATCAAACACCTGCGAATCAATTAATGCTGGATCACTTACACACCTGTATGGGGAATGAATATTTTTATAATTATTATCTACCCATCCGACAATCTCAATACTGTCATAATTGGTTAACTGTTCATATACATTCTGTCCCACAATTCCCGCACCATATAAAACAATCTTTTTCTCTCTTAGCAAATCCGTAAATTCGCATACATATTTTTCATTAATCTGAATACCTTCAGATGGAAATAATTTAAAATCACCAAAAATATGATTAACAAAAAACATCTGGCATTTATCCAATAATGTGGAATCGACTTCATATCCCTTTAAATTATTCATCACTTCCCTATATAATGAAAACGTATTCGAAAGAGCCAACACAAGATCTTTTGGATGCGTAAGTGATTTTTCTCTTATTACATAATGATAATAGGCATCTGAAACAAACATCATGCTTTGACATTTCATAATTAAATTGCAAAGACAAAGCAAATCTTCTCCATACTGCTGATAATCAGGAAGCTCCATATAGCAGTCACATATCACGTTTTTTTTGTATATACACCCATATAAGTTGAACTCAATCGTATCTTTCTCAGTATCCCATTCAAATACATGATCTCTAAGCAGCTCTGTTCGGAATTCTTCATTCAAATCATCTTCCTTATACAAGTGTGTCTGTTTGGTAAATGTTTGGTTTATGCCATTTATCATATAGTTTGAATGAACAAAATCCACATCATTTTTAATCATTAGTTCATATAATTTTTCAACATAATCTTTCTCGGCATAATCATCCCCGTCAGCAAAAACAATATATTTGCCTTTCGCAAGCAATAACCCTGTTTTCCTTGCTCCTACTGATCCTTGGTTTTCCTGATATACATAAACTATTCTAGAATCTTTGTCAGCAAACTGTCTACACGTTTCTCCTGACCCATCCGTGGAACCATCATTTATAACAATTATTTCAATATTGTTATAGCTTTGCTGTATAATACTCTCTATGCATTTTCCTATATAATCTCTAACGTTAAACACTGGAATAATAATGCTGATAAGCTCACTCATAATCTCTACACCCCCTTATTCATATTACTAATACTCTTCTGTAAACAACAACTCCGGATTTTCTTTATGCACCCCATATCTACTGGATAACTGCATAAAATCCTCTCCATACATTTTTGTAAGAATTTCTTCCGGCTTTGCCGGAGCTTCAAAATAAATATCTTCAAATAACATTGGCTGCGTCTTATAAATATCATCATACATATACAATTGCCTGTCATACCACCTTCCCGGAGATGCTACAGATGCTGCTCCCACTGCACAATCCACAGCCCTTCCAAGCAAATCTCCTTTTTCAGGCTTCTTTGAAAACAGGGGATTTTTCTTCTGAAATTCCAAAATCAAATCATAATAATCCCCATCCTGATTCCAAAATTCCTTATATTCATCAATCTTTTGCCTGTATGTTTTTATATCTGAGCCTGCCGGAAAAACATCAAGTGGCACAATATCCACTATCCTATTTCTATTTAATGTGTGAAATCCCTCGAATTTACCGTTTTCTGTAATAGCTAATGTAATCTCTCCATAATTGAAATAGACTGTAAATAACTTTTTTCCTGACACACCTGCTTTTCTCCATTTATTTTTTACAGGATTATGATCTGCTAATATATAAACCTCATATTTTCCCAATAAATATTCGCGCAGTCTATTATATTCGTATCTTGGAATACAAAAGTCAAGGTCATAATCCCATGGTATAAATCCCTTATGACGCACAGCCCCAAGCAATGTCCCAGCCTCCATAATAGGAACTATACCAAGCACATTGTAAAACTCATTAAATGCCTGTATTGTACAAGATAAAATGCGCAGTTGTTTTTCACGAAGTTTACCTACTGCGGGGGTAAGCGAAGCGGGAGATATATGACGAAGCAGCCACTTATTCTGTGCTAAACGAATGTCCTTTATGATCTCCTGTTCGCAATTATATTTTTCCATATCTCTTTCCAAAAACTCCCCTGCATTCTTCCAACGCCTTTGAATATCTAAAAGTACACTATAGCGGAATATCCCTTGTTTTTCCAACTCATATGCTATTTGATGAATAACCCACCGATGCTTAACCGTGATAACAACATCATATTTATTCTGCAACTCTTTGTCATTTCTATACTTAACCATAAAGTCAGCAAATGCCATCACCTTTTTTCCATATGCACCGTTTTTTTGTACATCAACACTATTGTCAATATAGAACAAAACATTGTCATCTCCAAACCACGTTAATGCTTCCCACCCACCTTGTCCTGCTCCATATAAGATAACTTTTCGCATTTTTCGCCTCCCTAATCTATCTTCACTTTATCTTAATTTGCAATTTCTAAATTGTCCTACATCTTTTTGCAATTGCAGATAAAACGAATATAACTTTTTATATTGTAAAATTCCTTTGACTCATTTATTATGGAACGAAACCGAACCGCATCCTGAAAAACTTTTTCAACTATACACCCTAAGTCCTCTTTTAATTCCAAATATGAATGGCTTATCGCTAAATTATCTATATCAATACATATCAAGCTTCCTGCTGCCTGATTTATACTATATACTGTATGGTCATTAACCCAAACATTGCAGTAAAATAATCCCTGTATTATATCACTTGAAAATTCTATCCCGTTTTCAATTACAAATAGTATCTCCTCATGTGTTTTATCCCTAATAAGTACTTCATTCCGTCCAAAGGGTAAAAATAACCACTTATCTCCTATTAAAATAACATCCAAAAATGGATAAAACTGATAAGAATAGTTTTCCTTAATACTGCTTTTCCAAATCAATTTTCCATTCAAATCATACTCTGATACATATGTACTGATATCATTTATTTTCCCTTGCCCATAAATTGCACAGTATCGTCCGTTATCCATCTGAATATTCTGCAAAATCCATTTTTCCATTTTTTTTCCAAGAGTTAATAAAGAAACCTCATCGTTTTGATCCAGTATAATCATTGCATTTGTTCCAGATACAGGTTTGTAAATATTTCCATCCGCTACAAATGACTTTGTCCAAAAACAAATCTGAGGAATATTTTTTAACTTATATAATTTGGACTGTACATCGATATATGTAACTGTGCCTTTCTCTAAATTATATTTTAAAATAGTTGATTTCGCCCCATATGCATAGAGAAATTGATTTCGCTTTACAACACCCATTAATTCAAGTTCTTTTTTTACTTTTATTTCTTCGTATTTACTAGTAAATAAATCGTAAATGTACATTCCCCCTTGATTATATGGAAATATATACAACTTATGATCCCAATAGAATAATGAAGATCGGTAGTCACACGTATGTGGAGAATTTGGTATCTTCCAAATACATCTCAACTCCTTTGAAAATAAATTAATCTCCATTATTAAACCACACAGTTGGGCAACATACCAAATTTTTTCCCCATCTGTTACCTCCCCCGAATGACTCAGCAAATATTGATTAATCATGTGCTCTCCCCTTTACCTTCATTATTTAAATACGCCGTAACCTTATTAACCCATATTTCCTTTGCATTTTCGGGAAAGTACGCATATTTATCACGTATTTTTTTTACAACCTGCTGACGTTCCGGCTCATTCCACCAGTTCTCGACGTTGCCATGAATATGATTAACTAATGCAGCCAGTTTCTCTGGTGTTTCTGCAATAATACCGACTCGGATCATATCTTCAATATCTTTGTAATTATCATTTAGTTCAACATAAGTGTCAATCGGATTATAAAGTATAACCGTAGGCTTTCCTACAGCTATTGCCTCCATTGCTGCTGCTCCAAATGTTTCCGAAATAACAAGTTTTGCATTGAATATGCTGTCAAAAAACACAGGAACTTTATCAAAAACCAATTCGGGAATTATTTCTTTTATTCTTTCTATATTATTCCATTGTGTTTTATGATAGGGATGTATCCTAAATTCCACCTCTGAAACAACGTTCTTATCCAGCATTCTGAAAAAATCCAATTCTCCGTCCATATATCTTTGCCAGTTCCACTCCATCAGGCTCAGCCTGCTACGATGCTGCGGATAAGAATAGTTTGCATATATGATCCTATTGCTTTCATAGTTCTTTCTATTTGGAAGTCTGAAAAAAGTAATAAATGGCATTTGTGTAAAGTTTACCGGCAATGGATATATTTTTTTCCCTTCACAGTTTAAAAATTCATCACATATTTGTAATTCATGAAATACATACCAATTGTCCCCACCCATTCCATATGGGATAGCGTGCATTATATCCACTTTATGAACATGTTCAACATCTATGTTCATCATATATATCTTAAATAATTCATTAATTGTCACTCCTTCACAATCAAATATTAGTACTTTTGGATTCTCCCCCCATTTATAATTATCTAAAGCTATAGTTTTTAAATTATCAAATTCCTCCAAATAGGCAATTGGAATAAAATAACCAACTATTTTATATATCAGTCGTACAAATTCATCTGTGTTTTCCTCTGAAATATTACATTCCTGCGTTCTCCACTCTATATCCAAATTTCTCTTAAAATTCATCGTGCCTCTGACATGATATACATAGTCCAAAAAATACCCGGAAATCTTACCATAATTTTTTTCCATAATTTCCTTATATAGTGTAAACTTTATATAGGGGGACTGTATGACTATTTCATCCTGTACATGTGTCTTTTCCTTATACCTTCTATATTCATCTACAAAATTCTTAACATGTTCTGGTAACTCTAACTGGCAAATATTCATAGGCATTCTCTCATAAATATCCCATTTATCAACTACGATATTACTAATATCCGATATATATTTAAGCAAAATACTGTATTGATATTTATGAAAGCCAAAATCATCACTCATTAAATTGCCAAAATCTAACTGATCTAATGCAATCCCCACGCAATCTAATTTATATAAATTGACATGAAAGATTTTGTCTTCTGTTTTAATTTTCTCTAATGTAAGGTATTTATCGTATATAGAAGGCAAAAAATAGATCACCCAAAAGTTTAACAAAATTCGCCATTTAAACTCATTGTAGTTGGTTTTATGATATTGGTTTAGTTTATTTTTTAAGTACGTTATTACTTTATCCCTTAC
>ERZ778516.1801-NODE-1801-length-15571-cov-5.119232_pt1 | contig 15571 bp, 11 predicted proteins | sample MGYA00510342_ERZ778516 | MGnify/ENA primary metagenome ERZ778516 (study PRJEB29527, sample SAMN07138961) | mouse gut metagenome | material: feces | host: mouse | place: China:Nanjing | collected 2016-01-25 ... | reverse complement strand
CTGATAATAAAAGCGGATTGTCAGTTGCAGATGTGGAGGTAGATTTAAGCAGCGGATATGAGGCATCTATGGCGGTTTTTTCGATTTATAACTGCTTTGATAAAAGAACTGCTTCCTTTCGAACGGAAGATTTAAAAAAATATATTTATCTTGGTTCGTCAGTATCCGTCAGTGTGGGATACAGTGAAATTGCAAAAATTATATTCCGTGGATTTATTGCAAAAATCAATTTTATTTGTGAAAAAGGAGAAATGCCTTATGTTCAGGTGACAAGTCTGGATATAAAAGGGATTATGATGTCCGGCTGTTATGCAAAACAGATGAAGGCTTCCTGTTATAGCGAAGCCGTAAGGGAAGTCTTTGAAAAAAACGTATATACAAGAATGCAGAATCAGGATATTTTTACTGATTTATCAATTGCACGCACTCCTGACTGCGAAGAGACACAGGGAGAAAACAGTGAGTCAGACCGAACTATTGAAATGGTAAATGAGAGCGATTATGAATTTATAGTCCGCGCCGCAAAAAAGTTTAATTTTGAATTTTATGTTGAAAGTGGAAAAGTCATATTCCGCAGAGCAAAATCTGTCAATACAATTTTAATGGAATTAAAGCTTGATGAGAGTTTAAAAACTTTTGATATTGAATATGATATTACCGGTCTGTCAGATACCATTTATGTCCGCGGAATGGATACAGGCAAAATGAAGCTGATTAGTGCAAAAAGCAGGCATGACCATAAAATATCACGGGGAAATAAAGCAAAGCAGCTTTTGAAAAACAGTGAGCGGCTGTATATTGACCCTACGGTAAGAAGCCAGCAGGATGCAGATTATCGTGTAGAATATCTGCTGGAGGATATGTCTTTTCGGTTTGGCACCTTGATTTGTGATTGTGTGGGACTGCCGGAATTACGGCCGGGGAATTTTGTTCAGATTTCAGGTCTTGGTGAACCGGCGGAAAACTGCTTTTATATAACAGAAGTAAATCATGTCATTGACGCAGAAGGTATTTACAGAAGTAAAGTAACGGCAAAGGCGGCGTCTGTTTTATAAATTTTACAGAATTGGACAGGAGGAAATTATGGGCTGGTATGATATTATTGACGATATTGCGCAGCATCAGTTTGCAAAAACGGAGCTTGGAGATAACCGGCTGAACGGTGTGACGGTGGGAATTGTGGCAAAAAAATACAGCAGAGAGATGCCCGGCCGTGTCTGTGTGCAGATACCGGTGCGTGACAGGGAAGCGAATGTTCTTCAGTGGGCAAGAATTGCTGCGCCTTCTGCCGGAAAGAAATGGGGAACTTTTTTTCTTCCTGAAATCGGTGACCAAGTACTTCTTGCCTTTGAGGAAGGAAATATTGACAAGCCTTATATTATCGGATGTGTTCAGGGGGATTCCGGCAGTTTTCTCAGCAAAGTGGCGGATGAGGATAACCAGTATAAATGTATCGCTACCAAAAATGGAAATCGTATTTTATTTGAGGACAATAAAGAGGGAGAAGGTGATAAGGATAAAATCACTATTGAAACGGCGAAGGGTGGCTGTCAAATTTTAATGGACAATGAAAAGCAGGCACTTACATTAATTGATAAACAAAGGAAAAACTTGATTGAGATGAAACTCGAATCCGGAGAAATCAGAATAAAGGCTGAAAACAGAATGACAATTGAAGTGGGAGACATTAAAATTTCTCTCAATGGCGATTCGGGAAAAATTTCAATTAACTGCAATAAACTTACTTTGTCCGCTTCGGAGGGAATTCAAATGGAATCTGACAATATGGTAAATCTGAAAGGCGGAAATACAGTAGTAGAGGGAAGTTCCAGCCTCAAAATGACAAGCGGCAGTGCGACGGTTCTGGAAGGTTCTTTGATAAAAATTGGATAAAAATGAGGTGAATTAGAATGGAGAATAGACAATTTTACAGGAAAGATATGGGAAAAGGAGTGAAATTTCCGCCGCAGGTGAACAAGGCAACCGGAAAATTTGAGCTGGTTTCCGGTGAGGAATGTATTCGGCAGTCTGTGTATTTGATTTTAATGACATTAAAAGAGGAACGTTTTCTTCATCCTGATTTTGGCAGCAGTCTTCCCGCATGGGTTTTTATGGAAGAAAATTCTCCCATGCAAAATTTTCTTTCTTCGGAGCTTGAGAGGGATATTCGCAGAGCAGAGCCAAGAATACAAAATGTGGGAGTAAAAATACAACCGGATACAGAAAAAGAAAGTCTTATTGTTTCTGTTGACTATATAATAAAAGAGACCAGCCACAGAGACAGTCTGGTAGTTCCCTTTTCATTTCATGGGGAGGGTGCCGCGCTATGACAGGGCATACAAAGAAGGAGCTTTTGGAAAAAATAGAAGAATATGCAAAAAGCTTTACACCAGAGTGGAATTTTAATCTCAAGCAGCCGGATGCAGGTACAGCACTTGCCCTGATTTTTGCAGAACAGATGTCGGAAAATACAGAAAAATATCACACTCTTTGGGATTATTATCAGGAGGAATTTAATATTTTTATGCCGAATCTGTCCAGAAAACCTCCAAAACCGGCCAGCGCCACAGTTCTTGTAAAGTTAGTTGAACATTCTGTTCCGGGCATTTTTCTGCGGCAAAATACAAGGTTTTTGGCAAAGAGCGAAGATACGGAAATTATTTTTGAGTCCTGCGCACCTCTTTATCTTACAGAGGCAACAGTAGATACTATATTTATGAGCTGTGGGGGAGAGATACGGCTGATACAGGGCCAGTTTTACAAAGATGTGCCGGCAAAAGAAGAGAAAGAATGCATAAAGCTTGATAAATTTACAGAATTTCCTCTTTTTTATCTGGAAAATGAAGAAGATATTACACAAAAACAAATGCTTATAATTTATCATGATTTTTTATTTTCAGGAAACAATGATTTGATTTCTATAAAATTTTCAGGCGCAGAAAAGCTTCTCTGCGGGCTTCTAAAGGGCAGATTTAAACTTTACTGTCAAGGAGGGGAAAGTCAGAGTAAAAATAGCCAGAATAAAGATATTCAAGCTGGAAATAGTTTCATACCAGTTGATAACTGGCATGTTCAAAAAGACGAACTGCTTATAACGTTTCCAAAAGAGCTTCAGACGTATCCGTTTCTTATTATTCAGTCAGAAGAGCCTCTTCAAACAGATATTATGGCAGAAGAAATTTCTCTGTCTGCTGTGGGAAAAGAAAAAAAGCCTCAGTTTGTCTGTACAGATACGTCAGATTGCGATATAGAAGAATTTTTTCCATTTTCAGAGGTGCTTGCAGTACATAACCAGTGCTATATTGGCTGCGACCATGTTTTTTCGAGAAAAAAGGCGAAAATCACACTGGATTTTGAGCTTAGGTCTGAGATTCACCGCATGGGAGAGCAAAAAACACCCGAAAAAAACTTGAAAATAATAAAAAAAAGAGCGCCTGAGATTTATGAAAGACCACTGTCAGAAAGTTTTGCAGAGGAGGTATCATTTGAATATTACAACGGAAAGGGGTGGAAAAATTTAAAGCTTCTGACTGATATCAGAGGGTTGTTTCAAAAAGATGAAAAACGGAGTGTTTCACTGTCCTTTTTTTGTCCTGAGGATTGGGAGACAGTCAATATAGGAGCTTATGAGGGAAGATGCCTTCGTATTCGATTAATAAAGGCGGAAAACTGCTATTTACAGCCATGTATACATCATTTTCCGGTTATCGACAAACTTTACCTATCGTATACCTATAAAGGAATATTTTTCCCGCCGGACAAAGCAGAAAGACTGTGTGGCTTTCAAAAAACAGATGTATCTTTCGATATTGCAAAAAAACAACTTTTAAAGCTTTTTGAAGGTGTCAGGGAAACACAGAAAAACAGACTTTATCTTGGATTTGAAAAGCCGCTTTTGGGAGGACCAGTGAGTCTGTGGATTCAGAAAAAAGAACAGATAACAGGAAAAACAAGACAGCTTTCCTTTTTTTATTACAGCAGAGACGGATTTAAAAGGCTTAAAGCAGTTGATTACACAGACGGCCTTTCTCATTCTGGTACAATTCTTTTTCTTCCACCTGAAGATATGCAGAAAATAAGCCTTTACAGTGAAGAAAGATATTATCTCTGCATCGAGAGCAGTGAGCAAGAAACATCTTTGGAGAAAATTACACAGATTTGCTTTAACGGAGTCGAGGTAAAAAACAAAGAAACCGAGAAGGAAGAGGAATACTATATTGATGTGTCAAAGCCCAATATGACTTTTTCGATTAATTGTCAAAATCTGCTGGAGCTGGAACTCTGGGTAAATGAAACTGGCGAATATTCACAGAAAAAAATGAAAGAGCTTCTAAAGGAAAATCCAAAGCAATTCTATGCAGAATATGGCTATTCTGGAGAAATAAAGCGTTTTTTTGTCAAATGGAAGGAGGAAGGCTCTGAGAGTTTAAAGAATCCGAGAACTTACCGGCTGGATTGCACCAATCATAAAATTATATTTGGTGATGGAAGCAAAAAAAAGATTCCAAAAATTACGGCAGACGTCGCTTTTAAGGTAATTATCTCCCGTTGCAGGGGAGCTGCTGCAAATGTTGAGGCATATGCCATTAATGATATCAGTTCAAATATTTTATATATAGATAAAGTGTACAATCCGCTTCCGGCCTGTGGTGGCAGTTATGCGGAGACTGTCTCTGCTGCAAAAAGAAGGGGTGCGGGAATTTTAAGCTCTCATGGGAGACTGATTACAGAGGCAGATTATATTCGGGAAATTATGGGCTTTTCTGATTGTATTGACAAAGTAAAATGTGTGGCAGACCATGAGAAAATTACAATTGTACTTTTAATGAAAGACTGTCAGAAAGGTTTTTCCTCTTTTTATACAGTGAGAGCTGACTTGAAAAAACATCTTGCCAAAATCAGTGATATCTCTATTCTGCCAGAACAAATACAGATTATAGAGCCGGTATTTCTGGAAATTCATACCTGTATCTGGCTTGATATAACAGGATTTGGGGACACCTTTGAACTAATTTCTGGTATACAAAATATGCTGATGCAATATTTTAATCCAATCAACGGCAAGAACGGACAGGGATGGGAACCGGGAGAAATCCCGCATTATTCTCAAATTCTTATGCGGTTAAACACTGTAAAGCAGTGGGCAGTAATAAAACGGGTGGCAGTGACAGTAAGGTATACAGATGAAACAGGTATATATGAATGTGGGCTGGAAAATTTAAAACCGGATTTTAAAATGGTAATAAAAAGCGGAGAGCATAAGATTTATACAAATTGAAAAAGGAGAAAAAACGTGAAGCCGGATGAAAAAACCTATGAACAATTTATAGAAGAAGCTCTTTTAAGACTTCCTCTTTATAACAGAGAATGGAACGATTACAGCCTTTCAGACCCCGGTATTACGATTCTGGAAAATCTCACAGCCTTTACGATACTTCAGCAGAGCCGGCTTTATGAAAAAACAGAACTGATTCAGGAGGCTTTATTAAAACTCGCGGGGTTTGTCAGAAAAAAGGGAAGCTGTGCAAAAGTTCTTTTATCCGCGAGAAATGTAACAGAGAATTTTGTAATTCCTGCAGGGCAGCAGTTTTTATTGGGGGAACTCATTTTTGAAACAGAAAAGGCGATGGTTGTATCAGGCGGAAAGATAACAGGTATTTTATGTATTGACGAAAACGGAAGTCTGACTGACTGTACAGAGTTGACCAAGGAGGAACCGCGGTTTCCAGTGGAAATTTTTACAGAAAAACCATCGAAAAATATGGAAGTCTGGTTTTTTATGGATGATATACCGGAGCAGGAACTGATTTATTATGTGAAGACAGAAAATATTTATAAGCGAAATGCTTTAGCTTCGGATGAGGAAATGTTTTTTGAGAAGCCTGATTTTGTATCTCTGGAATGGGAATGTTATACCCGCGACGGATTTGTCAGACTTGAGGTGAAGGATGAAACAAATGGATTTTTATTTGACGGGCGGATAACTTTTTTTCTGGAAAATATAAAGCCTAAAATTGTAAAGGCACACAGACATCGGGGATATGCTATTCGGGCAGTATTAAAAAGGGCAGATTATGACATTGCTCCAAGAATTGGGCAGATTACAGGTTTTTTGTTTGAGGTGTGCCAGAAAAAAACAGGTTCTATCGCAAAGACAGTTAAAAAAACGAAAAGTCTTTCTATTTACAGTGATATTTTAGAAGAAGAATATTACAGACTTTACAAAAAAACAGGAGACTTTTATCAAATGTGCGGCAAAGAGGATTACGCTGTACACCGCGATGGCTATGGCATGTATACTTTTGCTTTTGAAGAGGAACAAGAAGAAATTCTTCTGACTGCTTATACACGGGAATTTATGTATGCGTATGATTTGGGCATGGTTTACGGGTATGACAATGAGAGTATGGAGCTGTCGGCAGAACATATTGTCAGAGATAATTTTTCCATAATTGCCGAACAGAAAAAAGAGTGTGGCAGTCAATACTATCTGCTGTATCCAGATAAAACTGACAAAAGTGGATTTCTTTATCGACTGGAAGAGGCGAACGGAAGAATCAGGATTATTGAAAGCGGTAAGCTGACAGGCTGTAAACTGTATTTAGGCAGTATAGCACAGAATATGGGAGCAGAGGGAAATATATCTGCGGGAAAAGAACTGCTGCCGGCCGGCTATGAAACCAGTGTGCATTTTATCAATCCGGCGCCGGGACAAGGAGGCTGTTATGAGGAATCTATGGAAGAAATAACTCTGCGTTACAGACAGGACATAAAAGCGGTGCATCAGGCAGTATGCGCTGAAGATTATGAACACATTGTAAAAAATATTCCGGGGCTTTGTATTAATAAAGTGAGGGCATATAAAAAGCCGGAAGATAAAGCTGTTCATGTTGCTGTCAGACCTGCTTCGTTAAAGCCGGATGTGCGGTTGTCAAAACAGTATAAAAGAATGATTGACTTTGCACTTGACAGACACAGACTGCTTGGAACAGCCGTTATACTGGAACAGCCGGTTTATCTGCCGGTTCATGTGTATGGAAAAATTACAGTAAAGGAGCAGTATACAAACGCGGAAAAAATTATTAAAACAACAATCTATGAATATCTTGATTATATTCATTCTGAAAAAAATTTTGGGGAAATTCTGAAATTTGATAAGGTTTTTGCTGTTATAGAAAGATTAGACTGTGTAGCTTCGATTCGAAGTCTGAGCATAAAACCGGCTCGTCTTGGCTTGGCGGTAATAGAGGGAGTAGATATATGTCCTGCTCCGAACTGTCTTTTATATCCGGGGGATATCAGAATCGAAACAGAAGTGATAATTTAGCACAACTATATTTTAAAAGAAAGGTTGTATATGGCAGAACAAAGAATTTATACAATTAAAAACAACAGATTCAAAGGAGCTTTCATAAAAGGATTTTCTATAAAAAATGATACATTGCAGATAAAGATAAACAATGGCGAAAAGGCTTTCTGTTATCTGACCGCTCTCGACGGCGCAGAAGAAAATCAGAAATGGGGCCGTATACAGATTCATGCAGAGCTTATGGGACATTTAAACCTGCAAATCCATGCAATGGCATTAAACGAAAAAAGTGTGAAAATACAAGGAACAGATATGCAGCAAGGAACAGGTATGCAACAAGAAATAAACCTTGATATAGAAAAATTTTTTGGAAACGATGCGATAGAGAATGAGAAAAAAGAGGAGCTGTTTGAGCTGCTTGGAGGGATTCGGACCAAACAGCAAAAAGAATGTCTGCTGTATAGCCTGAAAGGAAGATATTTATGGATTGCTCTTACAGTGGAAGGAGAAGGTATCGGAGAAATTCAGTCTGTAAAGGTATATCAAAAGGGTGATGATTTTATGGAAGTGTTTCCGGAAATTTATCAGGAAAGAAACAGCTTTTTTCATCGATATCTGTCTGTTTTTTCTGCTGTATATCAGGACTTCGGATGCGAACTTGAGCATATATGTGAATTGTTTGACCCTGATACCGCGCAGTATAAGGAACTTTTAGAGCTTGCCGGCTGGTTGGGGCTTAATGTGAAGGGAGATTTTTTGGAGGAGGCCACACTTCGCGCTTTAATAAAACAGGCATATTTTCTGAATAAGTATAAAGGAACAAAAGCGGCTCTTCAGCGCGTCCTTGAAATCGTACTGGGTGAACCGGCAATCATTCGTGAAAAATGCATTGAAGCACATATACAAAATGAAAAGGAACAAAGACAGAAAGAAGATATTGTAATATTGATAAAAACAGAAGTAGAACAGAAACACAAAACAGGACTTTTATTTTTACTAGAGCAGTTTAAACCGATGAAATGCAGTATGCGTATTATTTTTCTGAAACAGGGCGGAAGAATGGATGAACATACATATATGGATGTTAATGCAATGGCGGAAGATTCCGTTTTTGGATATTTAGATAAAGGGCAGACAGAGCAGAATATTAAAATGAAATAAAAAATAGAATGGAGAAATCTATGACAATCAATGAGAAAAAAGACGGACAGAAAATTATTTTACAGGTGGAAGGAAGAATTGATACAAATACAAGTGTTGTGCTTCAAACAGAGATATTAAGGGCACTGCAGAAAACAAATGTACTGACGCTGGACCTTGAAAAAACAGATTATGTATCCAGCGCGGGGCTTCGAACCTTTCTGATTGCATATAAAACGGCGGATTCGAAAGGAGGAAGCTTTCAGCTTCAAAATGTTTCCGACATTATTTTGGATATATTAAATAAATCAGGCTTTTCAAAATTTTTAAACATAAAGTGACAGGACAAAGTGCCTGTGGCGTTATAAATTTGTGAATTGGAGAAGATAATGAAAAAGAAATCAGACGACGAAAAGGAAGCATTTTTGCAGGTTATTCGGACACAGAAAGAAGAGATTTTAAATCTGCAGGATTTGCTGGTGGACAGACTGACAGATGCCATAAAAGAATCAGACGACTGGAAAAACCTTTCTCCTTATCATCTGAAAACGGATAAAAAAGAAAAACTTGCGCTTGACAAAATAATAAAAAGCACAGTGAGCCGTTTTTATCCGCTTGCGGTGAGGCTTGGCGTACAGATTCAGATATCCGCTGAAAATCGCGAACTGTATGTTTATGCGGCAGAAAAACACATGCATCGGATATTTGAAAATATTCTGGATAATTCTCTGAAATATATGAACCGGCAGGGCGTGATTACAATTACTCTATCGGAGTTTGATGATTCTTTGTTTCTTGTAATCAAAGATAACGGTGTCGGAATAAAAAGTGAAGAAACTGAAAAGATTTTCAGTAAATTTTATCAGGGCGAAAACAGTATTGCAGGTATGGGGCTCGGTCTGGCTCAGGTAAAGGAAATCGTGGAATTTTATCATGGAAGCGTTTATGCAAAATCAGAATCAGGAAAGGGAATGGCCATTTATATCAATATGAAAAAGGGATAGGATTGTATTATGGAATTGAAACAGAACAAAAAGAAAAAAAGCATAAGCGGCAGAATTTTAAAAGCGATTACATTTCTTTCGCTGACTGGCATGGTATTTGCTGTATCTGGCGCTATCCTTGGAATGCTTCAGATACGAAATGAAATCGATGTCAAAATCATGCAGACGGAGGAAGAACAGAAGGCTCTTAATATGGAACAGATTGAGATGGCTGTAATAAAAGAATTGTGTATAGATGTGGACGGAATTTACAGGCAGTACGAAAATGCGTTTGAACAGTATAAAAATGCGGTCGCGATTTTAAGTAGGCTGACAGCCAGTATATATGAAAATCCGGCGCAGTATGGCGAGGGTGAAATATTAAACAGAAGTCAGGGAAATATGGAAGAGGAAAATCTGTATTACTGTCTGAGTAAGGAATTGTCTTACAGTGATGTAGAACAGGAACTGAAACGCTTTGGCGCGGCAAAGGATATTTTTGGCAGTATTAAGGCTGTTACAGAAGCAAAGGCGGTTTATTTTGCCTCTGCAAACGGGTATATGGTAGCCATGGATGACAATTCCACAAAACGGAAGGCTGGTATGATAGATAAGGAACATCCGGAATATTTTGGTGATTATGACCCACGGGAAAGAGAATGGTACAAGTCTGCAAAAGAAGGGGAATATGGATTTTTCTATGAAGATATCGACGGAGAAAATGTGATTACTTGCTCTTATGGGGTATATAAAGATAAGCAGTTTTTAGGCGTGGCAGCGATTGATATTCCATACAGCGAACTTTTGAATCCTTTAGAAGTGAATACAAACAGAGAGAGTGAAAGGACACTAGAACTTATAAATACAGATGGGGAAAATGTATTTGGAAAAATGGAGAACCATGTTGATATTATTGAAATAATGGGAATACAGGTTATTTTGGAAATGGAAATAGAAGCACAGAATCAGAAAAATGTGGTTTGGCGCAGAGGGAATACAGATAAAGATTATGTATTGGCAGGAAAGAAAATTGCAGAGACAAACTTGTTTTTAATTGAGTATGCAGATATGAAAAAGGCGACGCAGAAATATCGGGAAAATATGGATAAACGGCTCTCACAATTTGAGGATTTGCAGGCAAGGGCGGACAGAATCGTGAAGAATATGCTTTTTATTTTTGTATTGTTATTTATGGCGGTTTTTGTTTTAATTGTAGGAGTATCAAGACTTATATCCTTAAAAATTACCAGACCAATTCAAAAACTGATGGAAGATGTATATAAAATCGGAGAAGGCAATCTTGAACATAAGGTGGAGATTCATACAGAAGATGAGCTTGAGCAGCTTGGAAATGTTTTTAACAATATGACAGATTCATTGAAGGAATATATGGAAAATTTAAAATGTGCAGTGACAGAACAGGAGCGTATTGCAACAGAATTAAATGTCGCCTCCTCAATTCAGAGAAATCTGTTGCCAGACAGAGTATTTTCTGAAGAAGTATCTTTTGATATCTGTGCTTTTATGCAGCCTGCAAAGGAGGTAGGGGGAGATTATTATGATTATTTTATGCCGGATGAACGGCATCTTGTCACCATAATAGCGGATGTATCAGGAAAGGGAATACCGGCAGCGCTGTTTATGATGAGGGGAAAGACACTTATGCGCAGTCAGGCGGCGTTTTTTTCTGACCCTGCTGAAATTATGCAGAAGGTAAACAGAGAGTTATGTGAAAACAATGAAGAGATGATGTTTATTACCAGCTTTTTATGTATTCTTGATTTGGTGACTGGCGAGCTGACTTATGTGAATGCGGGACATAACCCGCCGCTTATTTACAGAAAGGAAACAGAAAGCAGCCGGTATATAAAAGATGAGGCAGAGCTTGTACTTGCTGTGATGGAGAATACAGAATATAAAAAGCACAGACTTTGGTTAAAGCCGGAGGACAGGCTATTTTTGTATACAGACGGAGTGACAGAAGCTATGAATAAGCATGGGGATTTATATGGAGATAATCATCTGGAAGAGACGTTAAATGGAGAATACTGTAAAGAACTATATGGAGGAGCCCTTTTGCAGGCAGTGAAGAAGAGTATTCAGAGATTTGCAGGACAGGCGGAGCAGGCAGATGATATTACTATGATGAGTATGGCATTTCTGGAGTATAAAACAATTGAAACGCAAAATGGGAATCTATGGAGATTTGAGACTGCGGCGGTAATGGAAAAGCTGGATTTGGTACTGGATTTTACGGAGAGAATGATGAGACAGAAAAAGGCACCACAGCAGGAAATTATAAAGCTGCAGTTTGTGATAGATGAGCTGTTTTCTAATATTGTGGAATATGCCTATCCCAAAGGGACTGGAGAGGTAGTGATTGCTGGAGATTTGTCAAAGGAGAAAACGATTGTTGTTATTATAGAGGACAGAGGAATTTTATATAATCCGCTGGAAAGAGAGAATCCAGATACGGAACTGGCGCCGGAGAACAGGGAAATTGGCGGACTTGGAGTGTTTCTGGTAAAAAATACGGTGGAGCACATAAGGTATCAAAGGAAAGATGGAAGAAACAGGGTTGAAGTGGCAGTTTCATGGGGTGAGTGATATATTTAAAAAGTGACAAATGTCATATCTTTTTTATGACGTTTATCACTATAAAAGTTCTTTTTCTTATTGTAAAATATTTTCAGAGAGATTACATATCTCATTGAAAAAAATAAGAAAAGGAGCTTTTTTATGGAACAATCAGTAGTAAAGATAGAAAATCTGGTAAAGCGTTATCATGAATTAATCGCTTTGGACCATTTTAACCTTGATATTAAACAGGGAGAAGTCTTTGGTCTGTTGGGACCGAACGGTTCCGGAAAAACCACCACTATCAACTGTATGCTGTCACTTTTAAAATACGATAAGGGAAGTGTCCAGATATTTGGACAGGAAATGAAGCCTGACAGCTATGAACTGAAATCTCAAATTGGAGTTGTTATGCAGAATGTAGCGGTTTTTGATGAGCTTACTGTATATGAAAATATTGATTATTTCTGTGGTCTGTATATTTCTGAGAAGTCAAAGCGAAAGGAACTTGTAGAACAGGCAATTCAGTTTGTAGACCTTGAAGAATTCAGAAAATTTTATCCAAAAAAATTGTCAGGCGGACTTCTTCGAAGGCTGAACATCGCCTGCGGGATTGCTCACAAGCCAAAGCTGATTATTATGGATGAGCCTACTGTGGCAGTGGACCCGCAGAGCAGAAACAGAATTCTTGAAGGAATTTTAGAGCTGAACAGGGAGGGTGCAACGATTATCTATACTTCTCACTATATGGAAGAAGTAGAGCAAATCTGTAGCAGAATCGCCATTATGGATAAAGGAAAAAATCTTGCGATTGGAACTTCAGAGGAATTAAAGAAATTAATTAAGAAGAATGAAATCATAAATATTGATGTCTATGAACTGACAGAAAAACAGGAAAAAGAGCTTCTTGCACTTCCTCATATCTGTGATATGACATACAGTGAAAACCGGCTGAAAATATCTTATTCCGGAGGAAGCCACAATCTGATTCGACTTCTGGATTATTTAAAGAGCAGTAATATTTCTTTTGGACGGGTATATACGGAAGTACCGACTTTAAATGATGTGTTTCTTGAAATTACGGGAAAGGAATTGAGAGATAAATAATGCAGTTAATTTTCAGAGAATTGATAATTTTGAAAAATTGACTGCTTAGTAAACAAATTTAAACAGGAGGATTATATATGCTGCATATTATTTATTATCGAATTTTAAGTACTATCAGAAATAAAATGGATATTTTCTGGGCACTGTGTTTTCCGATTATACTTGGAACTTGTTTCTTTGCTGCATTTTCTGATATATATAAAATGGATTTCGAGTTTGAAAGTATACCGATAGCCGCAGTCTTAGAGGAGAACAGTCAATTGAAAAATGTACTTGATACACTTTCTAATCAGGGAATGGAAGAAGACAGCGAACCTATGTTAAAGGTAAACTATACAAATATGGCAGAAGCCGAAAAAATGCTGAATGAAAAAAAGGTTATCGGTATTATCGAAGAAAATGAAGGAGTTCATTTGTCCGTCAATGAAAATGGACTTGAGGCAACCTTTTTGCAAAGCTTTTTAGACCAGTATGTTCAGACTATGTATGTCATTGGAAACGCAGGCACAGATGATATATCTGAAATTTTAAAGATTGTGGAAAATCTGCAGTCAAATGCAGATACGTCAAATCTGAATGCGATTCAGAACAAACAGATAAGCAGCGCGGATATGAATCCGTATACAGACTATTATTATGCATTAATTGCAATGGCATGCTTATACGCCTGTTTTTCCGGTTTAACCTGTGCAAAGCAGATGAAGGCGGATATTTCTTCACTCGGTATGAGAAAGTGTTTGGTATCTACTGGCCGTATGAAGATGATTGTAGGGGATATGCTTGGCTGTTATGTAATTCAATGTATTTCAAATGTATTGCTGATTTTTTATTTACAATATGTACTTGGTATTGATTTGGGAAACAGACTGCCGCTTATTCTTTTCACAGCGTTTATGGGGTCTTTAATCGGGCTTGCAATGGGAATTTTTACCGGCTCTATACCAAAGCTGTCTGACGGAATAAAAACCGGAATTGCACTTTCTGTTTCTATGCTCAGCTGTTTTTTAAGCGGTCTTATGGTAGGAGGAATCCGATGGCTGATAGAGCTTAAGGCTCCGATTATTAACCGCTTGAATCCGGCAACAGTTCTTACAGATGCGCTTTATGCGTTAAATATTTATGATACTTATGAGCGTTTCACAGGAAATCTTCTGATTTTATTTATTATGTCCGTAGTCCTTTGCGGTTTAAGCTTTTTTATGGTAAGGAGGGAATGTTATGAACAGCTTTGAGGCTTATTTTAAAATTGCAAAAAAATATTCAGTAACATCTCTGATGTATCTGATTATTTTCTTTGTAATTGCTATTATACTTGTGAAATATACAGATAAAAGCACTCCGGAAACCTTTAAAAGCACGAAAGTGGATATTGCGGTTTATGATAAGGACCATTCGGATTTCAGCAAGGCTTTGTATCAATACCTTGATGATACACAGTCTATTATAGAACTGGAGGAAGATAATTCTGTATGGAAAGATTACATATATACTCATAAGGTAGAATATATTCTGATTATTCCAGAAGGTTTTGGAAATCGTATGGAAAATGGAGATGCACAAGACAGTCTGATTAGTTATCAGGCGCCGGGAAGCAAATATTCAATGTTTGTGGAAATGAAAATTAACAATTTTTTAAAACTTTTTCATGTTTATATGGAGCTTGGAAATAGCAGAGAAGAGGCTTATCGTCTGACAGAAGATACCATAAATCAGGGCGTCAAAGTGGATATGAATACAAAGGAACCGGAAGAAATTTTATATCACATTATATATTTTCGATATATTTGTTATATTTTGCCATCCATTCTTATATTGGGTGTTACTCCATGTATCGGAGCATTTAGCCGTAAAGAAATACAAAAAAGAATTTCCTGTGGAAAAACCGGTTATATGAAGAGAAATATTCAGATTACGCTCGCCACAGTGATACATTGTATGGTGTTTCCAGTCATTCTGGTGCTGGCAGGTGCATTTCTGTACAGAAATTCGATGAATGGAACACAGACATTCCTTTATTCGTGCAATATATTTATGCATACTCTGGCATGTTTTGGACTTACTTTTGCCGTATCCCGTTTTCTGCCGGGTGATAATGTCAGAAGTATGGTCGCAAATGTATATTCGCTTGGTTCTTCGTTTTTGTGCGGGGTATTTGTAGACAGAATATATCTTCCGGATTCTGTGCAGGCTGTTGGCCATGCATTTCCCGCATACTGGTACATGAATTTAAATGAAATAATAAAAAACTGGAATGGAAGCAGTGAACAGATAGGAATTTTGGGAACCTCACTTCTTATGCAGCTTGGATTTGCAACAGCTTTTCTGTGTTTTGGATTTGCAGTTGGGAAAAAAATAAAAAGATAATTGTAGAGAGCTGTGGGATGATATTCTATTGAGAGTATATGGGGAGGAATAAGTGAAAAATAAATAAAATGAAGAGTGGCATATGTTCTGA
>ERZ778516.1800-NODE-1800-length-15572-cov-12.787717_pt1 | contig 15572 bp, 12 predicted proteins | sample MGYA00510342_ERZ778516 | MGnify/ENA primary metagenome ERZ778516 (study PRJEB29527, sample SAMN07138961) | mouse gut metagenome | material: feces | host: mouse | place: China:Nanjing | collected 2016-01-25 ... | reverse complement strand
TAAACGGCACGGGGATCAAAGTTCTGTGCGTGCAGGAATTTAGTGCCGTTTATATAGATATCTGGCATTTGAAAATTGCCGGAAAAGTATGATAAACGGCACGGGGATCAAAGTTCTGTGCGTGCAGGAATTTAGTGCCGTTTATATGGATGAAGAAAGAAAATGAGGGTTAAGAGGCATGGAACACATAATAAGTGCGGTTGTTCCCGGGAGCATTGCGCAGGAGATGGAGATCGAGCCCGGAGACGTACTGCTGTCCGTGAACGGGCAGGTTCCGGTGGATATCTTTGATTACCGGTATTTGATGAATGAAGAAGAGATCCTGGTTCTGATCCGGAAGAGAAGCGGCGAGGAATGGGAACTGGAGATTGAGAAAGAATATGAAGAGGATCTGGGGCTGGAATTTGAGAACGGCCTGATGGATGATTACCGTTCCTGCAGGAATCAATGTATTTTCTGCTTCATCGACCAGCTTCCGAAAGGAATGCGGGATACCCTGTATTTTAAGGATGACGATTCCCGCCTGTCCTTCCTGCAGGGGAATTATCTGACGCTGACCAATATGAGCGATGCAGATCTGGACCGCATCCTCTATTATAAACTGTCTCCCATCAATATTTCGTTTCATACAACGAACCCGGAGCTTCGCTGTAAAATGCTCCATAACCGTTTTGCGGGAGAGATCCATAAGAAGGTACAGAGGCTTAAGGAAGCCGGAATCGTGATGAACGGTCAGATCGTTCTGTGCAGAGGAGTGAATGACAGGGAGGAGCTGGAGCGGTCCATCCGGGATTTGACAAAATATCTGCCACAGCTTCAGAGTGTGTCGGTCGTGCCGGTGGGGCTGACCCGTTACCGGGACGGTCTGTATCCGCTGGAACCGTTTACCAGAGAAGATGCCTGCCAGGTTCTGGAGATGATCCACAGGTGGCAGAAGAAGATTTTTGATATGCATGGCACGCATTTTATTCATGCGGGAGATGAATGGTATATTCTGGCAGGACAGCCTGTACCGGAGCAGGACAGGTATGACGGTTATCCGCAGCTGGAAAATGGAGTCGGCATGGTGAGGCTTCTGGAAGAGGAAGTAAAGGCTGCTCTGGAAGGGGTATCGGGGGACGCAAGAGAGCGGAGAATAACGATCGCAACCGGAGAACTTGCGGCTCCTTTTCTTGCAGGGCATGCAGAGAGGATTCGGGAAAAATATCCTGATATCCGGATCCAGGTGATTCCCGTTCAGAACCGTTTTTTTGGAGAGAGGATTACAGTGGCCGGTCTTGTGACCGGGCAGGATCTGATCAGGCAGCTGAAAGGAAGGATATCAGGAGAGAAGCTTTTGATCACGGAGCACATGCTCAAAAGCAAAGAGCCGGTCTTTCTGGATGATGTGACCGTGGAAGAAGTGGAAAATGCTTTACAAATCGAAATATCCATAGTAGAATCAGGCGGAAATGATCTTGTGAGGCATATTGTGGAATAACATGGAAAGAGGTAGATATGAGGAAAGCAGTTGTAGCAATTGTGGGACGGCCAAATGTGGGAAAATCCACACTGTTCAATGCGCTGGCGGGAGAGAATATTTCCATTGTCAAGGATACGCCGGGCGTGACCAGAGACCGGATCTATGCAGATATCGCATGGCTGGACCATAACTTTACGATGATCGATACCGGCGGAATCGAGCCGGACAGCAGCGATATGATTCTGTCCCAGATGAGGGAACAGGCGCAGATTGCCATTGACACGGCGGATGTGATTCTTTTTCTGGTGGATGTACGCCAGGGACTGCAGGATGCGGATTCCAAGGTGGCGGATATGCTTCGCCGCTCACACAAGCCGGTGATTCTGGTGGTAAACAAAGTGGACAGCTTTCAGAAATATATGGCGGATGTATATGAATTTTACAATCTCGGAATCGGAGATCCGATTCCGGTGTCGGCAGCGTCCAGGCTTGGAATCGGAGACATGCTGGATGAAGTAGTGGCACATTTTCCGGAACATGCAGACGGAGGAGAGGTGGACGACCGGCCCAAGATTGCCATTGTAGGCAAGCCGAATGTGGGAAAATCTTCCATCATCAACAGACTGACCGGCAATAACCGGGTGATTGTATCGGATATGGCAGGAACGACGAGAGACGCCATTGATACGGATATCTGCTGGAATGGAAAGGAATATGTGTTTATCGATACGGCAGGGCTCCGGCGTAAGAACAAGATCAAAGAAGAACTGGAACGCTACAGCATTATCCGTACCGTAACCGCCGTAGAACGTGCGGATGTGGTGGTGGTGGTGATCGATGCCATGGAGGGTGTGACCGAGCAGGATGCAAAGATTGCAGGAATTGCCCATGAACGGGGAAAAGGCATCGTGATCGCGGTTAACAAATGGGATGCGATTGAGAAAAATGACAAAACCATTTATGAGTTTACCCGCCGGGTGAGAGAGGTACTTTCTTTCATGCCCTATGCGGAGATTGTGTTCATATCAGCGGAAACCGGGCAGCGGCTGCCGAAGCTTTTTGAAATCATTGACATGGTGATCGAGAACCAGACGCTCCGTATCCAGACAGGAGTGCTTAATGAGATCATTATGGAAGCAGTTGCCATACAGCAGCCTCCTTCAGACCGGGGGCGGAGACTGAAGATCTTCTATGTGACGCAGGTCTCGGTAAAGCCGCCGACCTTTGTGGTCTTTGTCAATGATAAAGAACTGATGCATTTTTCCTATACCCGTTATCTGGAAAACAGAATCCGGGATGCTTTTGGCTTTAAAGGAACTTCCCTGAAATTTATCATACGTGAGAGAAAGGAACAGTGATGGCATGGAGCGGTTGATCAGTCTTGGAATTGGTTATCTGTTCGGCATCTTTCAGACTGCCTATATCTATGGAAGGATGAACGGGATCGATATCCGGGAGCATGGGAGCGGCAATGCCGGAACGACCAATGCCCTCCGGGTGCTTGGTAAAAAGGCAGGTATCATTGTGCTTCTGGGAGATGTGGCAAAGACGGTGCTTGCCGTTGTGGCAGTGAGGGTCCTGTTTCACAGGCAGGATGCGGACTGGCTGCCTCTTCTGGGCATGTATGCGGCAGCAGGAGCGATTCTGGGGCATAATTATCCGGCACAGCTCGGCTTCAAAGGCGGCAAGGGAATTGCCTGTACGGCAGGGCTTGTTCTGACGCTGGGACCCATTGTAACAGCTCTGGAGGCATCCACGTTTCTGCTGACGGTCCTTCTGACCAGGTATGTATCGCTGGGATCGATTTTCGTGGTGATTGAGCTGGTGGCGGTTCTGGCAGTCCTCGGACAGAACGGATATTATGGCATGAATCAGGGACATCTGATGGAATTTTATGCCATCAGCGTGCTGCTTGCCTGTATGGCAATCTATCGCCACAGGGCCAATATTGTACGGCTTTTGAAAGGAACAGAGAGCAAAATCTTTCAGAAGAAGTCCGAGTAAGGCAGTCTGTGTCCGGTACGGAGAGATCGTTCGGGCAGAGGAACAGGAATTATTTTTTCAGGAGAGAGGATTATGGCAGGAGTCAGTGTGATCGGAGCAGGAAGCTGGGGCATGGCCATCGCAAAGGTGCTGGACACCAACGGGCATGAGGTGACGGTATGGTCCCACAGAGAAGAAGAGGCCGAAAGGCTGAGAGAAATACGGGAGAACGATACAAAGCTCCCGGGAGTAAAGCTTTCAGAATCTGTACAGTTTACTTCGGATCTGGAGGCGGCAGTGAAAGCAGGGGCGCTGCTGATTCTGGCAGTTCCGTCTACAGCCGTTCGAAGCACGGCGCATCAGATGGCTTCTTATGTAAAGCCGGGAACCGTGATCGTGAATCTGGCGAAAGGAATCGAAGAGCGTACACGGATGGTTCTGACCGATGTGATAGAACAGGAGATTCCAGGAGTCAATGCGGCGGTTCTGTCCGGTCCAAGCCATGCGGAGGAGGTAGGGCATGGAATCCCCACTACAGTTGTGGCAGGGGCAAAGGACCGGGAAACGGCAGAATATATCCAGAATATATTTATGAATCAGGTATTCCGCGTCTATACCAGCCCGGATATGCTGGGGATCGAGCTGGGCGGAGCGCTGAAGAATGTGATTGCTCTGGCGGCAGGTGTGGCGGACGGGCTTGGCTGCGGCGACAATACCAAGGCGGCGCTGATTACCAGAGGCATTGCGGAGATGAGCCGTCTGGGGGTTGCCATGGGCGGACGGATCGAGACTTTCAACGGTCTGACAGGAATCGGAGATCTGATCGTAACCTGTGCATCCAGACACAGCCGGAACCGGAAGGCCGGGTATCTGATTGGACAGGGAAGAACCATGCAGGAAGCCATGGATGAAGTAAAGATGGTAGTAGAGGGCGTGTATTCTGCAAGGGCAGCCATGGCGCTTGCCGGAACATATGGTGTGAACATGCCGATTGTGGAAGAAGTGAACTGGGTGCTTTTTGAAAACAAGCCGGCCAGAGAGGCGATGGCGGATCTGATGCTGCGGGATAAGAAGATCGAGAATCCGGAACTGCCCTGGAACTGAGCTGTTTTCGGATGAAAGCGGACTGACTGCGGGAATGGTTCGAAAACCGCTGTTTTGCAGGAAGAAATGGAGAGAAAAATGACAAGGGAAGAATTTCGGGCGTTGACAGAAAAGGAAACGGTACTTCTGGATGGAGGGACAGGCTCCTGTCTGCGCAGTATGGGCATGCCGGCGGGAGTCTGTACCGAGCAGTGGGTATATGAGCATCCAAAGGCCATAAAAAAGCTCCAGACAGAGTATGCTCTGGCAGGATCGCAGATCATCTATGCGCCGACTTTTGGCGCGAACCGGATATCGCTTGGGAACGTGGGGCTGGCGGACCAGGCAGAGGAACTGAACCGGGCGCTGGCGGCCAGAACCGTAGAACATATGGGGCGGCGTGTACTCGTGGCAGGTGATTTGTCTACGACAGGGAAACCGATGGAGCCGTATGGCCCCATGACCTATGACAGACTGCTGGAAATCTATAAGGAGCAGATCGGCTTTCTGGCGGAGTCAGGAGTGGATCTGCTGGTGGCAGAGACACTTCTGTCTCAGGAAGAAGCGCTGGTAATCTGCGATGCGGCGCGTGCAGTGTGTGATCTGCCGCTGCTTATATCGTTTACCTGCGAAGGAGACGGAAATCTGTATTTCGGTGGGTCAGTGGCGGAAGCTGCCGCTGCACTGGAGGCCATGGGGGCGGATGCAGCGGGCGTCAACTGCTCGGTAGGTCCGGATCAGCTGGAGGCAGTCATCCGTCAGTTAAAAGATACCGTATCGATTCCGGTCATGGCAAAACCCAATGCAGGAATGCCTGTGATTACAGAGACCGGGGAAGCGGTCTACAGTATGAAGGCAGAAGAATTTGCCGGACATGTTCTTCATCTGAGGGACTGCGGAGCGTCCCTGATCGGCGGATGCTGCGGGACCACTCCGGAATATATCAGGGAAATAAAGAAGAGTCTGTAATTATGAAAAAAGTGATCATCCTGAGCTTCAGCCTGCTGGCAGCCGGTCTTTTTGCCGGGTATCTGTTTCTTTTTTCGTCCGCGCAGGTAATGGGAGCGAGCGTGCTTTCAGAGGAAGAAGTCTCCTCTCTTCTGGCAGACAAAGTCTGCTTTTCTCCGGAAACGGATGCAGGTCTTTGGCTGAATGGGGTGGAGATTCCCTACGAAACAGAAGAGAAACGGTATTATATTCCCAGAAATATGGAGGAAGACCATTGGAAAGGGCAGATTTGTGCGTCGGCGGACGGTATGCCGGCTTCTGTCATATGGGAAGCAGACGAAGCTTTTGATAATATCAAAGATGCAGTTGCTGCGGGGCATGTTTTTGCGTGTATCATCTATAATGAGACCGGTTATCAAAAAGTATCCGTGCTCTTTACCGGGATTCCGGTCATGTGCATTGACGGAGATATGGGAGAGACCGATTCCAGAGTGCGGGTATTTGATCCGGTGAAGAGCCTTCAGGGGAATTATCAGACAGAGGAAAGCCGTATTTACTATAATATTCGCGGCAATGCGAGCAAACGGTTTGAAAAGATCGGATATCGTCTGGAACTTCTGCAGGAAGACGGGGAAGCGGGCCGGAAAACCTCTCTGCTTGGGATGAGAATCGACAATGACTGGCAGCTGAAAGCCATGTATTCCGACCGGAGCAAGCTGCGGGACAAACTGTCCATTGATCTGTGGAACCAGATTGCAGAAAGAACGGAGACGAAGGCCGATGCAGGCTGCCGGATGGAATATCTGGAACTGATCATAAATGGAAGCTATCAGGGACTGTACGGGCTGGTGGAACCTACAGACTATAAGTCTCTGAGCCTGAATAAAGAAAAGGACCTGATTTATAAAGTGGCATCGGATGAGTGGCCGGATGACCGTCTTTTTGACGAGAGCGAACAGCTGCAGTCTTTCAGCTGTGCCGGAGTCAACATCCGTCAGGCCGGTAAAAAATATGCGCCCGGTCTGTGGGAGCCTTTCCGCAGGTTCTGGAACAGCGGGTATGAGATGGAGTCGCAGGAAGATCTGGAAAAGCTGTATGACTGTATCGACCGGCAGAATTTCATTGCATATGACCTGTATTATAATGCGATTGCGGGAATGGATAACCGGTTTAAAAATATCATTTACAGCACCGTGGTTCACGCAGACGGAACCTTTACCATCCGCCGGATTCCATGGGATCAGAATTATTCCTGGGGCGATGACTTTGAAGAAGGAGAAGAGAAGGATATTAAGAATATCCGCTATAATCCGGAGCTTGCCTGCCGGTGGCTGAATGAAGAGGTGTTCCGCAACATGCAGAAATACGACAGCGGGCTTTCCGAAGACATGAGGATTACATGGGAAGAATGGCGCGGGACATTTTTAAAGGAAGAATACTGGAAAACCCACGCCCGGGAGCTGATGGAGTATCTGACCGGTTCCGGTGCGTTCGCCCGGGATACCGTCAGGTGGCCGGACAGCAACAATGTGGCGGGAACCGGGGAGATTGAGGCATTTATTGACGCACGGTTTGTATGGCTGGATGAATATCTGCGCAGGCTTTAATGGTGAACGTCTTTGGTAAAAATAATTGACAAAGGAAGCGTTCATTGTTACAATATTTTGGTATTGAAAAAATAATGCTTTATCAGAGTGAATGAAGAAAGCGGGGAGACAGATGGACAAGGTGGTTTTTTCACTTCTTGTAGAAAACTCGTCAGGTGTTCTGAGCCGTGTTGCAGGGCTTTTTACCCGGCGTGGTTATAATATTGACAGTATCGCTGCAGGCGTGACTGCAGATCCGAAATTTACAAGGATCACGGTGGTGGCAAGAGGGGATGAGATCATCCTTGAGCAGATCGAGAAGCAGCTGAACAAGCTGGAGGACGTGGTGGATATCAAGAAGCTCATGCCGGACAGTTCTGTATGCCGGGAACTGGTGCTCCTGAAGGTGCTCTGTGATGCAAAAAACCGTCAGAACATTATATCGATTGCCGATATTTTCAGGGCAAAGATCGTAGACGTTTCCATAGATTCTCTGGTGATTGAGCTGGTAGGCAGCCAGACAAAGATCGATGCGTTCCTCCGTATGCTGGAGGACGTGGAGATTCTGGAGCTTGCGCGTACCGGTCTCACCGGTCTTTCCAGAGGCACTTCTGATGTGAAGCTGCACAACGGAGACGGGAAGCTTGTGGACTACGATTTGTATAAAAGCAAACACATTTAGGATGATGGAGGAGAGAAACAATGGCAAAGATTTATTATCAGGAAGACTGTAACCTTTCCATGCTGGAAGGGAAGACGATCGCAGTCATCGGCTACGGCAGTCAGGGACATGCGCATGCGCTGAATGCAAAAGAGTCCGGATGCCACGTGATCATCGGGCTTTATGAGGGCAGCAGATCCTGGAAGCGTGCAGAGGAACAGGGCTTTGAGGTATATACAGCCGCCGAGGCTGCAAAGAAGGCAGATATCATCATGATCCTGATCAACGATGAACTGCAGGCTTCCATGTACAAAAAGGATATTGAGCCGAATCTGGAAGAAGGCAACATGCTCATGTTTGCCCATGGCTTTAACATTCATTTCAATCAGATCGTGCCTCCGAAGAACGTAGATGTTACCATGATCGCTCCGAAAGGACCCGGGCATACTGTAAGAAGTGAGTATCAGGCGGGCAAAGGTGTACCGTGTCTGGTAGCGGTTCATCAGGATGCGACCGGAAAAGCGCTGGAGATGGCTCTGGCTTATGCACTGGCGATCGGCGGTGCAAGGGCAGGCGTTCTGGAGACTACTTTCCGTACCGAGACCGAGACCGACCTGTTCGGCGAGCAGGCAGTGCTGTGCGGCGGTGTATGCGCACTGATGCAGGCGGGTTATGAGACTTTGACCGAAGCAGGCTATGATCCGAGAAATGCATATTTTGAGTGTATTCACGAGATGAAGCTGATTGTGGATTTGATCTATCAGTCCGGCTTCGAGGGAATGAGATATTCTATTTCCAACACCGCTGAGTACGGGGATTACATCACCGGACCGAAGCTGATTACGGAAGAGACCAAAGCAACCATGAAGAAGATCCTGAAGGACATCCAGGACGGTTCTTTTGCAAAAGAATTTCTTCTGGATATGTCCGCAGCAGGCGGACAGGCTCATTTCAAGGCGATGAGAAAACTGGCGGCAGAGCATCCGTCAGAGAAAGTCGGAAAAGAGATCCGCAAGCTGTACAGCTGGAACGGCGAGGATAAATTACTGGATAACTAAAAGGTGTAAGGGAGAGGATGCCGCAGAGCGTATCTTCCGGTTCCCGGCAGGTGTCGGCGGGAGCCGGGGGATGTGTTTTGCGGCATTTCCTATCTGTTTTACCGAATTTGAGACTGAAGGAGAACATGGTGAAGAAGGGAAGATTATCGGTCAGGCAGAAGCAGTGCCTGTTTTTGGTATTTCACATACTGGTGGTGGCATATGCAGTTCTTTTTCTGCATCCGTTCTACGGGTCGAATGATGAATTTTCACTGGCTGCGATCGCATCAGGGGCATATGGAGCTCCGACACAGTATTTTATCTATATCCACAGTGGATTTGGATGGCTGTTGAAAGCTTTTTACCTGCTGATACCCGGGGTGAACTGGTATACGCTGGTGATGTACGGAATGATATTCCTGTCCCTGAGTGCAGTCGGCTGTGTATGGATTCGCCGTACAGAACGGACGGGTGCGGTTCTGGCGGTTATGCTGGTACTTGCCTGCGCCTGGCCGCTGTATGTGGAATTTCAGTATACAAAGACGGCGGCAGTGGTAACGGCGGCCGGTTATGTGCTGCTGTTCTGTACGCCGGACGGCAGCCGGAAAGCTTCGGACAAAGAAGGGCAGCAGGGGTACGCGGCCTGGCAGAGAACGGGGATTCTGTCCATCGGCATCCTGTTTCTGCTTCTTGGAAGCTGGATCCGTTTCCATGCCTTTGGCATGATTACCATCATGGCATTCGGACTGTGGCTGGGCCGCGTACCGGCTGTAAGAAGGGACCGGGATCTGAAGAGGTTTCTTCTCCGGGACTGCATGCCCTGCATGCTGGCTTTTGGGATGGTACTGGGAAGTATTCTGCTGGAAAATGTACTGGTCTATACACCGGGGAGTCCGGAGGCACATTATCGGGAATATGACAGGGCAAGACAGCAGCTTCTGGACTATGGAGTGCCGGAATGGGACGAGTATCAGGCAGAATACGAGGCGCTGGGACTGACCAGGACAGACTGTATCAATCTGAAGAACTGGCTGATCGCAGATTATGACCGGTATACGGCAGATACCTTTCGGGCGATTGTGGAATTTCGTCAGGACAGGCCGTTTCAGTGGGAATACCTGATCGATTATCTGGTCATTCTGGCTGAAAAACCGCTGTTCATACTGGGCGCATTAATTACGTTTCTGTGGCTTTTTCCATTGTCTTCATGGAGGAAAAGACGGGAATGGGCGCCGGTTTTGTATCCTTATCTGGCGCTGACCGGTATTTATCTGTATTTTATCAGCATCTATCGGGTGCTGCCGATCGTAGTGACCGCATGCCTGATGGGGTTTTTGATTTTTGTCTGGTCTGCAGCAGGGGAAGAGATCGGAGAAATCTGGAATGACAGGCTGGAGGGAAAAAGGGGACTGGCTGCAGGACTGGCCGGCGTGATGCTGACAGTGGGCATCTGCTGCCGGATGCTGGTTGCGCCGGTATTTCAGGCGCCGGTGCAGGAATCAGAGCCGAGTATGGCGTTTCGGTCTCTGTATGACACGATCAGCAGGGATCAGAAGGTCTACTATGTTTTTGATCCCTTTACCAACAATGGAGTAGAGCTTGGATATTCCATCTTTGAAAAGCTGCCAAAGGATTATCTGACCAATATCTTTACACTGGGCGGCTGGGAGACCGAATCTCCTCAGGTGGTATCCAACCTGGAAGCTTATGAACAGAGGAGCCTTCTGACCTCTCTGTATCAAAGCGACCGTGCAGTGCTGATATCCAATACATTAATGGAGCATATCATGCTGCATCTGCAGGATATTTATGACGGTATCTTTATCACCTATTCAAAAGTAAACCAGATCGGAGATTTTGATCTTTTTGCATTGAATTATAAAATGTCCGGACTGAAAGACAGTGAAGAGTTTACGGCATCTCTGGACCGGACGTATACGGCGGAAAATGAACGGTATGATGTCTTTGAGGCGACCGTAAACATGACGCCGGAAGAACTGGAAGGAAAGAGCGTGTTTCTCTGGATGGAAAGTGTGGAGAGCGGAAAAAGGCGGATGTACCAGGGAACATGGCAGCAGCAGGATGAGGACGGGCTGTATTCCATGCTTTACGATAGCGATCTTTCGGATACGGACCAGGTCAGGTTCATGGTTCCGAAGCTCAGTTATCCGCTGGATGACCGTTACGAAGTCCGTATCGTGATTCGTGAAGGGGATAAAGGACGGAAAATGATAACAGAGAACAATCTGTATTGAGAGGGACCTGGGCGGCAGAAAGGAGCAGGAATGAAAAAGAGACAGTTGAACTTTGAACTTCTCAGGATTTTATGTATGTATATGATTGTGGTCGGACACTGTCTGTTTCATGGAAGGGTGACTGCAAAGCTTGGCTATGGAACGGTGAATTATTTTCTTTCCTATCTGATTCAGTCTTTTTCCGTGGTGCATGTGAACTGCTTTGTAATGCTGGCAGGATATTTTTCCATTGACAGAGAATTTCAGGCGCAGAGGCTTTTCAGGTTCTGGAGACAGGTCGTGTTCTATTCTGTGCTGATTGGTCTGATCTGCAGCGTCTGCATCGGAGTGACAGGGACAGATGTCATAAAAGCGATATTTCCCGTGTCCTCCAACCATTACTGGTTTGCATCGGTGTATATGGGGCTCTCGCTTCTGATGCCGTTTGCCGGGATGCTGGCAGTGCAGCTTACGAAGAAACAGTACCAGTATCTTCTTGCGCTCCTTGCCCTGTTTTTCAGCGTGAACCATATGATTTTCCGGGTCAACACATACGGCTCCTATGTGGGACGTGAGCTTCCCTGGTTTTTGTTTCTGGCTCTGCTTGCAGGTTATCTGAAACTGCATACCCGGCCGGACAGGAAGTATTTCCGGTACGGGCTCCTGGGCTATGCGGCAGCTTCTCTTGCGGTGCTTGCCAGTGTCTATCTGTCTGTAAGACTGCATCAGGAGGATATTGGTTATTTCCTGAATTATAATTCTCCGCTGGCGCTGGCCGCGGCCGGCTCTCTGTTTCTCTGTGTAAAAAACATGCCGTGGCAGGAGAACCGCCTGGATGGATGGATCCAGAAGGTGGCAGGTGCGGCCTTCGGCGTCTATCTGATTCACGACAATTACCTGATTCGCTATCAGGTATGGGATGCCTTTCGTGCCAGCAGGGTAGCCCGGACACACTGGGCGGTCATTTATGCGGTGCTGGCAGCAGGGGCTGTGTATGTAATATGCACCTGTCTGGAACTGTTACGGCAGCGGATATTTCTAAAAGTCGGAAAATGGTATGCGAAAACGGCGTGGTATGTAAGGGAGCAGAGGTTTTGTGCCCGGCTGGATCAGCTAATTGCCGTGGCCGATAAGCGTGGGAGGGAACGTCAGGCTGAGACATCAGATGAGTAATATATTTTTATGCATGAAACAGTTGCAGGATCTGTACTTTTCGTATATAATACAATGGCAGACAGATAAGTAAGGAGGCGTATCAGGAGGAATACATATGTTGGACGAAAGAGATCTGCAGGCTGTCCGTGAGATAGCTACAGAGGTCACGACGGACGTTGTCGTAAAGCTTGTGCCGGATATCGTTGCAAAAGTGACAACAGACATTATTGACAAACGGGTACCAAAGATCATTGATGAACGGGTACCAAAGATCATTGATGAACGGGTGCCAAAGATTATTGATGAACGGGTACCGGGTATTGTCACAACGATTGCGAATGATCTTGTCAAAAAGGCGATCCATGATTCAGAAGTCATGCTCCTGGACGAGATGGAACGTTATGACAGAAAGAACGAAAGAAAGTTTGCAGAGATTCAGAAGGATCTGTCAGAACTGAAGGAACTGTATCGGATGATTAAAAATGAACAGGATACAATTACCATTCTGATCAGAAATCTGGAGGATCATGAAATGAGGATCTCCCGTCTGGAAGAACAGAGTACACAGAAGAATGAGAAGATACGCAGGATAAAGTCTTAGCCCAAAACGGCTGCTTTCCACGCCTGCGCCATCCGGATGGAATACCGGCGCAGGTGTGAGAAGCAGCCCGTGACAAAAAGGCAGATCAGACGGCAAAACTCCCGCTTGACAATGACGGGAGTTTTTGCTATGATACATTTCAGTGAAATAAGTAAATGCGTGGATGAGGAATAGTACATTCGGACTTGAATACAGAGAGCTGCCGGCTGGTGCGAGGCAGCAGAGAGGATGTCTGGAACTCGCCTCGGAGCGGCTGTCCAAAATCTTCTGTACAGGATTATGGAAGAAAGTAGATGCAGACGGGTTCCCTGCCGTTACAAAGGGAAGGATATAAGAGTAGCATCCGTATCCGTAAAGTGTGTGAAATCATTCATGAAAGCAGAGTGGTACCGCGTAGGACAGTGTGTCTTTCGTCTCTGGGTTAGATATAACCTGAGATGGAAGGCTTTTTTATTTCCCAAAACTGAAAAATAAGGAGAGACAGGATGAATTACAAAAAGTATACCAGGCAGTATTTTATGCCCCCGGAAAGGTGTATGGACTGGGTGGAAAAGGAGTATGTGGATCATGCGCCCGTGTGGTGCAGTGTGGATTTAAGAGACGGTAATCAGGCGCTGGTCGTTCCCATGACCCTGCAGCAGAAACTGGATTTTTTTCAGCTCCTTGTAAAGATCGGCTTCAAGGAGATCGAAGTCGGATTTCCGGCAGCATCCGAGACCGAGTATGAATTTCTCCGCGCACTGATTGAGCGTCATCTGATTCCGGATGATGTAACAGTCCAGGTGCTGACCCAGGCAAGAGAGCACATCATCCGCAAAACCTTTGAGGCGCTGGATGGGGCGAAAAACGCGATTGTCCATGTGTATAATTCCACTTCTCTGGCACAGAGAGAGCAGGTTTTCCACAAATCGAAAGAAGAGATCCTGAAGATTGCCGTCGAAGGTGCAGGGCTTCTGAAAGAGCTGACAGAGGAAGCAGGTGCAGATTACCGCTTTGAGTACAGCCCGGAAAGCTTTACCGGAACCGAGCCGGAGTATGCACTGGAGGTCTGTAATGCAGTTCTGGATGTGTGGAAACCGACTGCCGACAAAAAGGCGATTATCAATCTTCCGGTAACGGTACAGCATTCCATGCCCCATGTATATGCACAGCAGATTGAATACGTCTGCAAACATTTAAAATACAGGGAAAATGTACTGGTTTCCCTGCACCCGCATAATGACCGCGGATGCGGAGTTGCCGATACGGAGATGGGACTTCTTGCCGGGGCGGACCGGGTGGAAGGAACCTTGTTCGGCAACGGAGAACGCACCGGCAACGTGGATATTGTCACTCTGGCAATGAATATGTATGCACAGGGAGTTGACCCGGAGCTGGATTTCACGAATATGAACGAAATCTGCGATGGATATGAGCATTACACCGGCATGAAAGTCAACGAACGCAATCCGTACAGCGGAGCGCTTGTATTTGCAGCATTCTCCGGCTCTCATCAGGATGCCATTGCAAAAGGGATGAAATGGATCGAGGAGAAGCATCCGGAACACTGGACCGTTCCTTACCTTCCGATCGATCCGCAGGATGTGGGAAGAAGCTATGACGCAGATGTGATCCGGATCAACAGCCAGTCCGGTAAAGGCGGCGTTGGATATATTCTGGAGAGAAACTATGGAATTGTCATGCCGCCGAAGATGCGTGAAGCCATGGGCTATGCGGCGAAGGCAGTATCCGATGAGCAGAACAAGGAGCTGCAGCCGGCAGAAATCTATAAAGTATTCGAAGCGAAATTTGTCGGAATCAAGACGCCGTATCAGATTGTTGAAGTGCATTTTAAGCAGGTAAATGGAATTACTGCAGAGGTTACCACATATTATAAGGATGAAAAGATGGTGACAACTGCCACCGGCAACGGACGTCTGAACGCCGTAAGCAATGCGCTGAAGAAGGCGTACGGGTTTCAATACAACCTGGTTACCTATCAGGAGCATGCGCTGACAGGAAGTTCCAGCTCCAGCGCCATTGCCTATGTGGGGATTCAGACTCCGGATGGAAAGGTTCACTGGGGCGCCGCCATTGATCCGGATATTATCCGTGCCTCCATTGATGCACTGTTAACAGCGATCAATCATTCGGTACGGTAACTCACAGTGACAAAAAATCAGAACGTTTTTCACATTTTTTTGTGAGAAACGTTCTTTTTTTGCATTTTTGTCATAAAAATGAAAAAAATAGTTCATAATAGTTAACAAAATCGTAATATATATATTGACACACAGATTCATTCAGAGATATAATGCCAACTTGTAATCAGGCATCAGAAAAACAGATGCCATCACCCGGCCAGGATGCCGGGCAATGAAACAGTAAAGGAGAGTATGTATGCGTAGATGCTATCGGGGTGCTGCGTTCGCACTTGGGGGAATCCTCATGACGGGCCTTACATCCCACGATTCCTGCAGCTTTGGCGCTTTGACCGTGTATGCTGCAGAGGACACACTGACGGAAGAGCTGGAGACGGCATTTCAGGAGGAAGTCCAGACAGGGGAAGAGAACGTCGAAACAGATATACCAGCAGAAGAAAATACAGAGGATCCGGAGACAGCGGAGGAGATTCTGGGGGAAACATCAGAAGAACCGGATGCGGAAGATGCAGGATCCGAAGCGGGAGGAGAAGAAGAGGATCTGGAAGAGCCGGAGGAAGAGGCCCTGGCAGAGCCGGAAGAAGAGGAAGAGCCCGTGGAAGCTGCCCTGGCAGAGCCGGCGGCAGAGGAAGCGGAACCGGCGGAGGAAGCAGTTGAAGAGCCGGAGCCGGAAGCAGAGAC
>ERZ778516.1799-NODE-1799-length-15574-cov-19.768348_pt1 | contig 15574 bp, 19 predicted proteins | sample MGYA00510342_ERZ778516 | MGnify/ENA primary metagenome ERZ778516 (study PRJEB29527, sample SAMN07138961) | mouse gut metagenome | material: feces | host: mouse | place: China:Nanjing | collected 2016-01-25 ... | reverse complement strand
AAAAAGGGCTGTTACATGGCCTTTTAACTTTTACACAATTATATGGACTTTATCAGAAAGTTCAAGGATAAATTTCTTTTATAAAGTTTCCTTATTTTTAAATAAAGGGTACTTGACGCTCTTTATGTTAATAATAAGCCTTACTCTGTTACCATCTTTGCTAAGAATGGATCCTGTTGACCCTAACTATTTTTTATTGACCCAATTTTCTTTTTGGGACATGGCAATGATTTACTTAGTAACTACTACAGTGATTCTGCCTTTGCATGAGTATGCCCATTTTGCGGTTTATTATAAATATTTAAAACCTTCTAAAGTCACTTTTGGATTCTCTTTAAGATATTTTTCTATGCCAGTTTTCTTCATAAAAGTTCCTTTTTATAAAGTCTTGAAAGGAAAAAAACGTAATGAGCTAGTCCTAGCAGGTGTGAAATTTCAAGTTGCTATTTGGTTCTTGTTAACTTTGTTCACAGTGATGTATCCTTCTAAATTTTTACTTGGGCTAATTATTGTTAACCTAGGACTAATTATCACTAATTTATTGCCGTTTTTAAAATTAGATGGTTACTGGTATCTTAGCAATCTTCTGGGCGTAGAAGATTATATGGCTTACTTTAAGGCAATGTTTTTAAAAAAGAAAAAGTTTCGTTTAGACGTGTGTTTACTTGGTCTAATAAATTTTGGAATGATTATTTTATCAATCATTAGTTTTTTAGCTGATATCATGAGATATTTTGTGTAGAAAAAGAGGAAAAATATGAAAGATTACGCTTTATTAAATGGCGCTTACAGTAATGTGACTATGTATGATTTTGAGCCTGTTCGGGCAGATGGAACATATTTATTTGATAAGCAAAATAGAAAATATCTAGATTTAAGAAGTGGTTTGTGGAATACATCTCTAGGTTACAGTACTTGTCTCTATAGTGAAATTTCTAAACAATTTAGGCAATTTCTGGAGAAAAAAATTCCATATGTTGATATACATTCATTCCAACATGATATTTATAATGAAGTTGCTCAAAAGATTTTGCAGCTGACGGGTCAAAGTTTTAGAAGAGTTTTGTTTACGAATTCGGGTTCTGAAAATACTGAATTGGCTCTGAAAATTGCCGATTATATCAGCAAAAAGGGAAGTCATAATCGAATATTGGCATTTAAAGACTCTTATCACGGTACTTTTTTCGGGGGTGTATCCGTTAGTGGTATTGATCAAGATATAAATAGTTCCTTCTACCCTAAATATGGAGATGTCACATTTGTAGATTATCCAACATCAATTGAGCAAGAAAAGAGAATTTTAGACTATGTTAAGAGGATAGCAGTTTCTTATGATGTCATGATGATCGAGCCCATTTTAGCTTCCGCAGGTGTTTACTTTGCTAGTGTAGATTTTTTTAATAGGCTTTTACAAATTTTGAAGGAGAACCAAGTCTTAGTAGTTTTTGATGAAGTGGCTACTGGTTTCTTTAAAACAGGGACACCATTTTATTTTCAACAGCTGTCGGAAATTCCTGATATTTTATGTCTCAGCAAGGCCATTAATAATGGTACCACTCCATTTGGATGTGTATGTGTTAATGGAATGGTTGATGAGAGGTTACAGAAGTCAACTAGGATTAAGGAACATTTTTCAACACAAAACGGAAATCTTCTAGGCTTTGCCTCAGCTAAGGTAATTTTGGATCATTATATCAATAATAAAGACGCTATTATTGATAAAGTTAATAAAATTTCCAAACTTATCACATCTAGTTTGGATGGGAAAGGGATAGAGTATCGAAATATTGGAATTATGACAGCTGTGAAGACGGGGAATGATTACTCTCTTCAGGTGATGAAATCCTTAGAAAAATTAGGAATACTGACATATATCTACATTAATAAAGATGAAGAGGGTTTATCACTTATGCCACAGTTTATAATAGATTTAAATTCTTTACGAAAAGCAATGTATCTGATCGTAAAAAAAATCAAAGTGTAGAGAAAAATATTGATTGATGGAAGTATTGAAAGGAGGTGAGGCTATATAAGTAAATCAATAAAAAATTGAAATAAATATGTATAAATGTAGTTGTTACTGATATTGTGACCTTAACCTAAGGGAGGAAATATTATGGAATTAGCAGATAACTATAGCAAGAAATTTACATTTGAAGAAGTAGATGTTAATGAATTATACGTAGATGGATGGCAGATTAAACTTGGTATTGCTATCGGTGTAGCTGCTTTGGCCTTAACATAAAGATGAATGGTTCATTAGTGGCGCTACTACTGGTGGCGTAGTTGGAGGCACTATTTGCACTAGTGTAGACTTAACCTAATTATCAATGTGAGCCTAGCATTTTATATTAGAACTATCGTATGCGTCTAGTCGTAATGTAAAAATTTTTGAAGTTTCAAAAGATATGCTAGATCAATGGAAGGAAAAAGTTTTTGAAAAATTTCAATAGTAATGTGAGAAAATTGCAGGGTGCTTTTTTGATTATCACTATGCTAGGAACACTTGCAATTATACTTTCAGAAAGTAGACCATTAATTTCAACACTTCTGATTGTTGTTATTATTACCATAGCATTTATAAGTATGTTATGTCTTCAACAATTAAGTAATGGCAAAAAAGATGGAAAGAAAAGTGGATTGCAGAAAGGAAAAAATAATGAATTTACAAAATAAATTAGTTTTTGAAGAAATCGAAGCTTCAGAACTGAATGGCAACGGTAGAGACTTTATTGAAGGTTTCGGTGTCGGTGTCACAGTTGTGGCCGGAATTGCTGGCATTGTAGCCTTAACCTAAGGGAGGAAATGTTATGAAATTAACAGATAACTATAGTAAAGATTTTACATTTGAAGAAGTAGATACTAATGAATTATATGTAGATGGATGGCATATTGGGCTTGGTATTGCTACCGTCGTAGCTATTGTAGCTCTAACATAAAGGTGGAAGTTTGTGAAAAATTTCAATAGTAATGTAGGGAAATTGCAGAGTGCTTTTTTGACTATCACTTTACTAGGGACACTTGCAATTGTACTTTCAGAAAGTAGGCCATTAATTTCAACACTTCTGATTGTTGTTACTATTACCGTAGCATTTGTAAATATGTTACGTCTTCAACAATTAAGTAATGATAAAAAATATGGAGAGAAAAGTGAATTGCAGAAAGGAAAAAATAATGAGTTTACAAAATAATTTAGTTTTTGAAGAAATTGAAACTCTAGAACTGAATGGTAATGGCAGAGATTTTATTACAGGTTTTGGTGTCGGTATCGGCGTTGTAGCTGGGATGGCTGGCATTGTATTAACTTAAGGGAGGATATATCATGGAATTAACAGATAAGAGCATTAATGAGTTTGCATTTGAAGAAGTAGATACTGATGAGTTATATGGAGATGGCTGGTTCATTGGTGGTGCTGCTGCTGGTGCTGTAGTTGGAGGAGCCATTTGGGCCGGTGTAGCTTTGACCTAAATTTAAATATTCTATAAAATAATAGGTTCCCAACACTACGCTAAATTGGTGTTGGGAACCTTATTTTTTAATGTAAACTAGTGTAAAAGGTAATGAAGCCTAAAAAGACACCCGGTAAGTTGGCGATAAAAATAGGCCAGTCGCGTTGTGATTTAAAGTAGCTATAGATCACCCAGATCGTGCAGTTGATCCCGGCTACCAGTGGCTGGATCGGACTGCCGTAATTACCATTTAAGTTATTCATGATCTGTGGAATATAGGATACATACATGATAACAGATAGCACCGAACCGATTCGTCCTAGCATTAAAATTACCTTGCTGTCTGTATTCTTCAAAAAAATCACACTCCGTTATATATTAATAGAATACACATAACACCTTAAAACTAATTTAATAATTTTGCAAATAATACGAATTATTCGAAGATCTTGAAGCGAACATCATCGGGTAAAAATTCTTTTTCGCCAGCCGGTGCTTCGATCGAACCAAATGGCATTTGGGCTCGTAATTCCCAACTTTCAGGGATATCAAAGGCTTCTTTGATCTTTTCATCGATCAACGGATTATAGTGTTGCAAGGAAGCACCGATATTTTCAGCAGCTAATGCGGTCCAAACCGCTTGTTGAGCCCCGCCAAGTCCTTGTTCAGCCCAGTTGGCAAAGTTAGCAGCGTAGAGTGGGAAATCTGCTTCTAATTTGTGCACCGTCTGGGTTTCGGTGAAGTATAAGATCGTACCAAAACCTGCTCTAAATGAGGCGATCTTTTCTTGAGTCGCAGGAAAACGATCAGCTGGAGTAACTTTTTTCAATTCAGCTTCAACGATATCCCAAACACGATCGGAATTTTCACCAAAAGTGATAACAGCGCGGACTGTTTGGGAGTTGAAAGCCGTTGGGGATTGGCGGATCGCTTCTTTGATCGTTTCACTGATCTGAGCTGGCGTTTGGGAGACATTTTTGCCCAAGGCATAGATCGAGCGACGTTGCTTGAGTTCTTGATTTACTGGATTTGTCATCGTAAATTCCTCTTTTCGTTAGTTTATATCTAAATTATAACACGTACTTTTTGTAAGTGAAGTGTATTTTGCAAAATCTTAAAAATTAAATCCTTGCATTCTAAAATAAAAGAACTACAATGAAGGTGAAGAAATGAAAGGAAGTCTTATTTATGGCAAATGAATTATCGAATCGTTTCTCTGATCTAATGGATGGTAGCGATGCATTTTTCAATAATTTAGGACGTTCATTTTTCAACTTTGACGACTCAGAGCTAAAGATGCGTTCTGACGTGGAGGAGACCCCCAAGAGTTATCGGTTGCTGATCGATCTGCCTGGGGTCGATAAGAAAGATATGCAACTAGATTATCGCAATGATATTTTGACAGTTGCAGCTAAGCGGGATAGCTTTAGTGACCAAAGCGATGCTGCTGGCAATTTGCTTGCAAGCGAGCGTTCATATGGTCGGGTCAGTCGGAAATACCGGTTCCCTGATGTTGAACGTGATAAGATCACTGCTAAATATGAAGCTGGTGTCTTGACAGTGACCCTTCCTAAGAAAAAGGATGCTGTTGCGACTGCTAATAAGATCGAGATCGAATAACAATGATAAAAAATAGGCTTGGGTGCTATGCCTAAGCCTGTTTTTTGTAGTCTATTTTTTGAAATGTCGATGTAATTCACTGATGATCAAAATGATAACAACGATCGCTGCTAAGAGATAACCTAAGACCCCAATATTATAAATGGCGGGATGGGAAGCACTTCCTTGGACTAAGAGCGAGGAACTCATGATCAAAGCGGCTAAAATAATAGCCAAGATCACGCGGTTGACGATCTTTTCGAGGCGATCTAGTAATTTATCTTGATCTTTAAGTTTAAAGGCGATCTTTCCTTGTCCTTGCGTCAAAACGTCAAGAAGCTGTTCAAATTTAAGTGGGATCTTCGGAGCTACTTTTGAAGCTTGGTAGAGTTCAAAGCCTAACTCTTCCAAGCTCTTTTTGACGTTGAACTGCTTTTTGAAATACTCACGGGCAAACGGACGCGCGACCTCCATCAAAGATAATTCGGGATCTAAGGTAGCGACTATGCCTTCTAAAGAAGCAAAGGCTTTGATCAATAAAGTTACTTCTGATTTTAATTGCAAGTTATTTTGGCGACAGAGATTTACAATACTGAACAATAAACTTGCAAGGTCGATCTGGCCCAAGCCTAAGTTGAGATATGGGGTCAAAAAGACACCGAGTTCATTATAAAAATCTTCTTCATCAACGGGGCCAGTCCGGTTACAAACAGCCAGCACAGCTTTACCGATCTGGCGTGTATCTTTAGTGTTTAAGGCAATGACGATCTGGGCGATCCCATCGGCGAGATTTTTGGTCAAACGGCCCATCATTCCAAAATCCAAGTAGACCAAGCGATATGGTGGTAATGTCGTGGCAGAAGTAGCTTCAATACTTGTATTTTTGAGTTGTTTTTTGAATTGGTGTGTAGGCTGGAGTTCGTTATATTCAGGATCATCAAGCTGAAGTTGGTAAAATAATATATTTCCCGGATGAGGATCAGCGTGGAAGTAATTATCGACAAAGACTTGTTTGATGAAATTTTTGACTAAAGTTTTAGCTAAGATCGTACGTAAAGGTTTATCCGCTTTGGTGGCTTTGGTAGCTGTTAGTTTTTTGATACTTTGTCCAGGCATGGCTTGATTGACTAAGATCTTACTAGCGGAGTATTTAGGGTAAACTTTAGGCACTCTAATGATCCCGTCATTGTTGTTTAGACGGTAAAATTCGAGTCCATTTTTGAGCTCGATCTGAGTATCGATCTCAGTTAAAAGGGATGTTTGGATCTCAGTGAAGATCTCTTTAGGATCGATCACACTTAGATCAGGGACGAATTTTAAGATCCGTAAAGCTTCTTTGAATAAAGAAAGATCCGTTTCAACGAGTTCGGAAACATTGGGGTGTTGGACTTTGACGACGACTGGAGTGTGATCGTGAAGTAAAGCATGGTGTGTCTGCCCGATCGAACCAGAGGCAAAAGGCCGTTCATCAAATTGAAGAAAAATATCGGTCAATGGACAGTTATATTCAGCCTCAAGCGTTTTTTGGACAGTGGTAAAAGGATCGATCTGAACATTATCTTGGAGCTTGCGAAATTCTTTGATAAAAGCAGGTGAGATCAGATCGGGGCGCGTTGAGAGCAATTGTCCCGCTTTGATGAAAGTGGGACCTAGTTTTTCGAGTGCGAGACGAACTTCTTTAGGATCTTTTTGTTTTAAAAAGTTACGTAAGACTTCATGCTGACGCAATACTTTGATGATAAAAAGTAGGCGGTCACGTTTTTCTTTGCTAGTAATATTTGGCATCACAAGACCTTCTTATCTTATAGTAGATTTATCTCAATTTTAACCAAAAAATAGCTTAAGGGCTAGCAGTTGCAATTCTTTGCTTCGCTTGATACAGAAGTGATACACTAATAGCATAATGATCAAAAGGAATGGGATTTTATGACACGAAAAGAGAAGATCTTAGCTTATGTCCAAACTAAAAATAAAGCGGTTACGACAAAAGAGATCGCAGATGATCTAGGGATCTTGCGCAATAATGTCAGTAAAGAGCTCAATGTATTGGTCCGGGCAGGAAAATTGAGCAAGCTCGCTGGCCGACCGGTAAAGTATCAAAGTCTGGCAGCTGAAACTGATACACTGATCCCACAAACTGGCTCAAAAATGCCTGATCCTGCTGAACCGGTACTTAGACCAAGTATTTTTGATACAATGATCGGACAAAAGGATAGCTTAAAAACACAGATCGAGCAAGCTAAGGCCGCGATCTTATATCCGCCTCATGGATTAAATGTTTTGATCACTGGGCCTACGGGATCGGGGAAGACCTATTTTGCTAATGCAATGCATCAATTTGCGGTCAATCAGGCGATGATCGAAAATAAAAATTTTGTGACGTTCAACTGTGCTGACTATGCACATAATCCGCAATTACTGATGTCACATTTATTTGGCTATGTCAAAGGAGCCTTTACCGGTGCCCAAGAAGATCGTGAGGGGCTGATCCAAAAGGCAAACGGTGGGATCTTATTTTTAGATGAAGTCCATCGTTTACCCCCAGAAGGCCAAGAGATGATCTTTTATTTCATGGATCACGGGACATACAGTAAGCTCGGGGAGATCACGAAGGTCCATCATGCTGATGTTCGTTTGATCTGTGCTACAACAGAAGATCCTGAAAGTTCGCTTCTAAAGACCTTTGTGCGCCGAATCCCGATCACGATCCAGATGCCCCAATTTGAAGCGCGCAGTGTAAGAGAGCAACTTGTGCTATTGAAACGTTTGTTGACGTTAGAGGCTAACCGGACACAAAAAAATATCACAGTGACCGAAGATGTTGTGAAAGCTTTGTTAGGGAGCGTCACATTTGGTAATGTGGGTCAATTGAAATCAAATATCCAGCTGGTTTGTGCACAAGGATTTTTGAATAGTGTCGATCAAGCCGAACAGATCAATTTAAAATTTGAACAACTTCCCCAAAACATTAAGGATGGGATGTCACGTTTGGCAAGTGATCGTGTTCGCCTAGGTAAATTATCGCAATTACTAGAGCCAGTCTTATTGATCCAACCCGATGGAGCAGCTGAAAGCATCAATGAAAGTGATCGCTATGAGCTACCTTATAATCTCTATGAGATCATCGGCAATAAAGCTGCTTTGTTAAAGGAAGAGGGTCTAGAACAAGGTGCGATCAACAACTTCATCATGACAGATATCAATGTCCACTTGAAGTCATTTTACCGCGATAACAAGATCTTGCGGACCGAAAAGAATTTAAATGAATTAGTCGATCAAGATACACTACAGTTGACTAAAGATATCATGCAGATGCTGAAAAATGATTGTGGTTACCATGTTGGTGAGAACTTTATCTATGCGATGAGTTTACATCTGAGTTCATTTATCAAACGTGTCCAATCGGGGCGTCCGATGCGTGCAGTCTCAGATGATCTGGTAGCAATGGTCAAAGACTATCCTGCTGACTTAAAGCTAGCTGAGAAAATCAAAGCAATGCTAGAAGACCACTATGATTTTCTCGTGCCAGCCTCAGAAGTCTACTATCTAGCGGTGCTGTTGATCTCGTTGAATTCTGTGCCTAAACATGGGAAAGTCGGGGTCGTCGTTGCCGCACATGGAAATCATACTGCTTCCTCGATGGTCCAGGTAGTGACTGAGTTGTTGAATGTCGATAATTTAGCGGCGTTTGATATGTCGCTTGAGATGAGTCCAACGGTAGCATTAAATGAGATCATCACTAAAGTCAAACAAGTCGATCGTGGTAATGGGGTCTTATTGTTAGTTGACATGGGATCGCTCAGTACGTTTAGCGCTAAGATCACAGATAAAACTGATATCAAAGTCAAAACGATCGATATGGTGACTACCGCTATGGTCTTAGAAGCCGCTAGAAAAACAGCTTTGATCGATAGTGATCTTGAGTTGGTCTATCACGAGTTAAATGAATTTAATGGATATTCTCGCAAAGCCGAAGAGCCTACGCAAGGTAAGCTAGAAGATGTTAGGCAACGGGCGATCTTGGCACTGTGTTCGACAGGGAAAGGGACGGCTGAAAAGATCAAACAAATGCTGGATGAGATCTTGGCTGATCAACTTATTGACGATGTTTCGGTCTTAACGATGTCAGTTGTCGGGATGAACGATAAGATAAATGAACTAAATGAAGAGTATCGCATCATTGCCACGACGGGGATCGCTGACCCTAACCTAGGAGTACCGTATATCTCATTAGAAGAGCTCTTTCAAGGTGACCGTGGTAAACGCCAATTGATCGAGCATTTAGAAAATAGTCAGACTTGGTATGTTGAATCTAAAACGCCGACACCTAAAGTCGATCAGGCTACTGCTGCTAATTATTTGGAACAATATTATACCTTTATCAATCCTAAAAAAGTTATCGGTGTGCTTTGGCAGTACTGTGATCTGTTAGCTAAAGAACGGCAACTAAAATTAACGGATGCTAGGCGCTTGGCATTGATCATGCATCTTGGTGGTGCGATCGAGCGGGTCTTGTTATCGGCACCAGTAACGCTGAGTGCGGAGCAAGCTATTGAATTTGAACAAAGCGACTGGCCAAAGACACTGAAATTAGCCGATGAATATTTAGAAGCTAAACTTAATTTAAAATTTCCGCCAGCTGAAGCGTATTATATTGCCAAATTAGTCGATACAGAAATGGTCGAAAGCTAATACACAAAATAGTGATACACAAAATAAAGTGTATCGCTATTTTTATATGAAATTTTTTTGCTTTATTTATTAGGGGATCTAGCGTGATACACAAAAGTTGGCACGGTATTTGCTATATATAAAGTGTAAGGAATTATTTTTCAAAGGAGATGAGGATGATGTTAGGTTTGATCGTTGCCAGTCATGGTGATCTAGCGCAAGAACTTATCAAATCTTCTTATTTAATTTTAGGGCGCCAAGAAAAAGTCATTGCGGTGACCTTTGAGCCAGCGGAAGACTTAGCTACTTTGGAAGATAAATATGAAACTAGCTTACAGCAATTTGCTACAACTGATCGAGTCTTGTTTTTATGTGACCTATATGGTGGCAATCCCTTATTAGCAACGCGTCGCTTTGTTAAACGTGATCCGAAGCGTTTTGCGGCAGTTGGCGGAGTCAATTTGGCGATGCTTTTGGAAGCTTGCACCTTGCGGACTGAAGCGCTCAGTTTAGCCGAATTAGCCGAAAAACTAATAAGTGTTGGTCGTCAAGGTATCGGTTCAGTCAAGGATCTGAAGGTGATGCCATGGATGTAAAGCTATTGCGGATCGATTCGCGTTTGCTCCATGGACAGGTCGCAACCGATTGGGCTAAAAATACTGCGATCGAGCGGATCCTAGTGGTTTGTGATCAAGCGGCTGGCGATAATATCAGAAAGACGCTTTTAATGCAAGCCGCACCACCGGGGATCAAAGTTCATGTGCTTACCGTTTCTAAGATGTTACGGTTGTGCAGAGATGAGCGCTTTGAGCATTATAAAGTTTTGGTGCTCGTCGAAACTCCAGTAGATGCGATGCGTTTGATCGCTGGTGGGTTGAATACAACAAGCGTCAATCTAGGATCACTTAGTTTTGATGCGACCCGCAAGATGATCACCGAAACGATCGCTGTCAATGAGCAAGATGTTTTAGCCTTAGCTTGGATCAGACGGCGTGGGATCGAGCTTGATTATCGCAAGGTCTCAAGTGATCCTAAACGCGATCTGTGGAAGTTACTTTGTGACAAGGGTCTAGTCAAAGATAAGCTAGATCACGATCAGTAAATGTTTTGAGTTAAGTTTTGAAAATATTATAGGAGGCGTAATAATGGTTGGTATTATTTTAGCAAGTCATGGTAGTTTTGCAGACGGCATTTTCCAATCTGGTGAAATGATCTTTGGCCAACAAGAAAATGTAGCTCATGTTACCTTAATGCCAAGCGAAGGTCCTGATGATATCAGAGCTAAGATGGAAGAAGCCATCAAATCATTTGATGACCCAGAAGAAGTATTATTCTTAGTCGATCTTTGGGGCGGTACACCTTTCAACCAAGCTAATAATTTGGTTGAACAACACAAAGACAAATGGGCGATCGTAGCTGGGATGAACTTGCCAATGGTGATCGAAGCTTATGCATCGCGATTCTCCATGGAAAAAGCCCAAGAGATCGCAGCTCATTTAGTCAATGCGGGCAAAGATGGTGTCAGAGTAAAACCAGAATCTCTTGAACCTAAAAAAGAAGCTAGTGCTACTAACACAGCGAAGGCTCAACCGACAGGGGCGATCCCACCAGGTACAGTTTTAGGTGATGGCAAGATCAAATATGTTTTGGCTCGGATCGATTCACGTTTGTTACACGGTCAGGTGGCAACATCATGGACCAAAGCAACAAATCCAGATCGGATCATCGTTGTTTCCGACAACGTTGCGCATGATAAATTGCGTAAGAACATGATCGTTGAGGCAGCTCCTCCTGGAGTACATGCAAATGTTGTGCCGATCGAAAAGATGATCGAAGTTGCAAAAGATCCTCGTTTCGGCGATACCAAGGCATTGATCTTGTTTGAAACTCCACAAGATGCGCTTAAGGCGATCGAAGGTGGTGTTGCCATCGATACCTTAAATGTTGGTTCGATGGCCCACTCAGTCGGCAAAGTTGCCGTTAATAAAGTTTTGTCTTTGGATAAAGATGACGTTGAAACATTCGAAAAATTGAAGAAAGACGGCGTTAAATTTGACGTCCGTAAAGTTCCAAGTGATTCACCAGAAAACATGGATTCGATCTTAAACAAAGCACGTCAAGAATTGAAGATGTAGATAACTTGGAAATACAATACGAATTAGGAGGATTATGACATGTCTGCTATATCAATGATTTTAGTAGTTCTTGTTGCCTTTCTTGCTGGTATGGGTGGTATCTTGGATGAATTCCAATTCCACCAACCATTGGTAGCATGTACTTTGATCGGTTTAGTGACCGGTAATTTAGAAGCCGGAATTATTTTAGGCGGTTCATTACAAATGATCGCTTTAGGTTGGGCTAATATCGGGGCTGCGGTTGCACCTGATGCTGCTTTGGCTGCTGTTGCCTCAGCTATTATTTTGGTCCAAGGTGGCCAAGGTGTTAAAGGTGTGGGTCCTGCGATCGCGATCGCTATCCCATTAGCTGTTGCTGGTTTGTTCTTAACAATGTTAGCACGTACGATCGCTGTTCCGATCGTGCACTTTATGGATGCTGCCGCTGAAGAAGGTAACTTCCGTAAGATCGAAATGTGGCAGATCGTCGGGATCGCTATGCAAGGTCTACGTATCGCTATCCCTGCTGCTGCTTTGTTGGTTATTCCTTCATCTGCAGTGCGTGGTTTCTTGGAATCAATGCCTGCTTGGTTGAATGAAGGTATGACGATCGGTGGTGGGATGGTCGTTGCCGTTGGTTATGCAATGGTCATCAACATGATGGCGACCCGCGAAGTTTGGCCATTCTTTGCGATCGGTTTTGTGATCGCTGCTGTTTCTGATTTAACCTTGATCGCTTTAGGTGCTTTAGGTGTATCCTTTGGTCTTATCTATCTTGAACTTAAGAAGAACGCTGGTAACGGCGGTAATAACGGCGGTTCAAGCAATACAGGTGACCCACTTGGCGATATTTTAAATGATTACGAATAGGAGGAAAGATACCATGGCTGAAAGCAGAGTTAAATTAAGTAAAAAAGATCGTTTAGCTGTCGCATGGCGTTCGACTTTCCTTCAAGGTTCTTGGAACTACGAACGTATGCAAAATGGTGGTTGGTGCTTCTCAATGATCCCAGCTATCAAGAAATTATATAAAACTAAAGAAGACCGCGCTGCCGCTTTGAAGCGTCACTTGGAATTCTTTAACACACACCCATATGTTGCTTCACCTATTTTAGGGGTGACGCTTGCTTTGGAAGAAGACCGTGCTAACGGGACCGAAGTTGACGATGCAGCGATCCAAGGTGTGAAAGTTGGTATGATGGGACCTTTAGCTGGTGTTGGTGACCCAGTCTTTTGGTTTACCTTACGTCCAATGTTAGGTGCTTTGGGTGCTTCCCTTGCATTAGGTGGTAACATCTTAGGCCCGATCATCTTCTTTGTTGCTTGGAACCTCATCCGTTGGGCATTTATGTGGTATACACAAGAATTTGGCTATAAGGCTGGTTCTAAGATCACAGATGATATGTCTGGTGGTATGTTGCAATATGTTACAAGTCTTGCTTCTATTATGGGTATGTTCGTTTTAGGTGGGTTGATCGAACGGTGGGTAAATATTACCTTTACACCGAAAGTTTCGACCGTCAAACTCCAACAAGGTGCTTATATCGAATGGGATAAATTGCCTAAAGGGGCAGAAGGTATCAAACAAGCTTTGATCGAATACAAAAATGGTAAAGGTCTATCCTTGACGCCAGAAAAGGTAACGACTTTGCAAGATAACTTGAATTCCTTGATCCCAGGCTTAGCAGCCCTCTTGTTGACATTCCTATGTATGTGGCTTTTGAAGAAGAAAGTTTCTCCGATCATTATTATCATTGCGATTTTTATCGTCGGTATTTTAGGCCACGTGGTCGGTTTACTTTAAGCGACTGCTAAGGCGGTCTTGTTTCATGTAAATGAAATAAGGCCGTTTTGTGCTATACTGAGACTAAATTTGATAAGTAATCGAGGGAAATATAAATGGTGCAATCAATTAATTCTAAAGTCGATCTAGTGATGGCTGGGACTTCCTATATGGGGTTGACTGATTATGGTAAGATCATGATCGGAAATAAGGGTTTTGAATTCTTTAATGAACGCGATGTGAACAAGTATATCCAAATACCTTGGGATGAAGTCGATAAAGTGATCGCCTCAGTTATGTTTAGGGGACGTTTTATCCCCCGCTTTGCGATCCAAACGAAAAAAGATGGGACTTTTTCGTTTGCAGCCAAAGATTCAAAGAAGTTATTACGAGCGATGCAAAAGTATGTTGCGCCCCAGAACATGGTCCGCTCGTTGACCTTTTTCCAAGTTTTACGGCGCAATTTGAGCCACTTATTTAAGATGAATAATAAATAAGTTATAGAAAAGGCGATCTAATGTAATGGATCGTCTTTTTGTTTGCGGTTGAAAAGCGTATATTTTTGCATGAGTAGTTATAAAAATTCGGATAGGTAAAAAACTTAATTTTTTTTTGCAAAAGGTGTTGACGATAGCTAGAAATACCTGTATAGTTAATATCGTTGCTTGAGCGGATAACTAATTCGTTTGAGTGATCGAAAAAAATAAAATTTATCTGTTGACATCGAATTTTGATTTTGATAAAATATAAAAGTCGTCGCTTGATTGCTTGTTTTGAATTTTTATTCAAAATTAATTCAAAAAAGTGGTTGACAGATAAAAATGATTTTGCTACAATATAGTAGGTGTGATTGATAAGTTATTTATTATCGATCAGCAGTAGATCTTTGAAAACTGAACAAAGTTTCGATAAGCAAATGTGCAGGGTCTCTTATCTAAGTGATAAGAGCAATAAACATTTTGCGAAGTCAATTCGCTAGTAAAAATAAAGAGTCACAAACTTTAAATTGAGAGTTTGATCCTGGCTCAGGATGAACGCTGGCGGCGTGCCTAATACATGCAAGTCGAACGAAACTTCTTTATCACCGAGTGCTTGCACTCACCGATAAAGAGTTGAGTGGCGAACGGGTGAGTAACACGTGGGCAACCTGCCCAAAAGAGGGGGATAACACTTGGAAACAGGTGCTAATACCGCATAACCATAGTTACCGCATGGTAACTATGTAAAAGGTGGCTATGCTACCGCTTTTGGATGGGCCCGCGGCGCATTAGCTAGTTGGTGGGGTAAAGGCTTACCAAGGCAATGATGCGTAGCCGAACTGAGAGGTTGATCGGCCACATTGGGACTGAGACACGGCCCAAACTCCTACGGGAGGCAGCAGTAGGGAATCTTCCACAATGGGCGAAAGCCTGATGGAGCAACGCCGCGTGGGTGAAGAAGGTCTTCGGATCGTAAAACCCTGTTGTTAGAGAAGAAAGTGCGTGAGAGTAACTGTTCACGTTTCGACGGTATCTAACCAGAAAGCCACGGCTAACTACGTGCCAGCAGCCGCGGTAATACGTAGGTGGCAAGCGTTATCCGGATTTATTGGGCGTAAAGGGAACGCAGGCGGTCTTTTAAGTCTGATGTGAAAGCCTTCGGCTTAACCGGAGTAGTGCATTGGAAACTGGGAGACTTGAGTGCAGAAGAGGAGAGTGGAACTCCATGTGTAGCGGTGAAATGCGTAGATATATGGAAGAACACCAGTGGCGAAAGCGGCTCTCTGGTCTGTAACTGACGCTGAGGTTCGAAAGCGTGGGTAGCAAACAGGATTAGATACCCTGGTAGTCCACGCCGTAAACGATGAATGCTAAGTGTTGGAGGGTTTCCGCCCTTCAGTGCTGCAGCTAACGCAATAAGCATTCCGCCTGGGGAGTACGACCGCAAGGTTGAAACTCAAAGGAATTGACGGGGGCCC
>ERZ778516.1798-NODE-1798-length-15575-cov-4.578930_pt1 | contig 15575 bp, 19 predicted proteins | sample MGYA00510342_ERZ778516 | MGnify/ENA primary metagenome ERZ778516 (study PRJEB29527, sample SAMN07138961) | mouse gut metagenome | material: feces | host: mouse | place: China:Nanjing | collected 2016-01-25 ... | reverse complement strand
TTAGTTCTGAAAAGAAGGAGGATTTTGATATGATTGCACAAAAAGACCCTTATATCGAAAGCGCCTATCAACAACTGCAAATCATTAGTCAGGATAGTCAAAAACGTTTAGAATACGAAGCAAGAGAAAAGGCTGTTCGAGATCATAATCAAATGATGTTTGAAGCAAAAGAAAGTGGCAAAAAAGAAGGTATTGAAATCGGTAAATTTGATAAAAGTATTCAAATTGCTAAAAATATGCTGCAAAAAGGGCTTACTATAAACATTATCGCCGAGGTAACGGGACTTAGTCTAGCAGAAATTGAAGCCCTACAATTGAAACAGACAACGTAAAATTACCGCTTTGCAGCGTGTGGCTGGCGTAGCTGGAGCTGTCGCAATATACTTTGTTATACAAGATATCGTATCAACCGACGCAAGGTGTTAGACTATCTTGAATACACCTTCCTTAATGCGGCAGCCCCAGTATAATTAATCTGTACTCCTCAATCTATCCACAATGGAAGATTTGCTCATATAATAGTAGATCAGATTTGGTACAAGCAAGCAAATCAAAAATATGACACATATCATTATCAATACGGATACAATGGGAAACTGAAAATCCATATAATGAAATTGTTTTTTCATCTCGTGGAATAACCCATATATTATAAAACTGCCTAATGTGCTTACCAATGATAACGTGATTATCGCATAAATTCCTCCTTCTGCCATTAATTCTCTTTTAATTTGTTTTGCGCTCTCTCCCACGCTTTCCAACAACGCAAATTCATGCTGTCGTGCAAATATCTCTGTTATCATTACACTCACAAAATTAAGAAATCCCATTACCCAAAGCATAACAGTTATGCTGTTTCCTATAAACGTAAGCGTAGAAACAATCGTTTTTGCTTCCATGCGTGTTTCTATATTGGAATAAATAATAATTTTCTCATTATTGTTCAACAATTCCTTAACACTATGAAAAGCCTGATCTTGAAAATCTTGTTCAATGCTTAACTCTATTTCATAAATAATCGGTGCGGCAACCATACTTTTAAGCACTTCATCAGAAATATAAACACAGGGAAACCAATTATAGCTTTTGCCAAAATAATCATTCCATTCCGCTGGCATCCATCCGCCAATGGCATATGACAAAGTTTTATTCTCAACCATAAAAGTCACATTTTGTGTATCCACATAAGCGCCTCTATTGATATTGCGCACTATAACAAACTCACCTCGCTCAAATGCCTTTATATCAATCGGCTCATCAAGTTCTTTACTTAATTCCAAAATTTCTTCGCTGCTTATCCCATAGATACACCCTTGCGACTTCTGAATATTACCATCACGGTCTTTCGTGTCCATCTGTATTTTGTAGCAATAATTAATATCCATTTTTGCGAAACCATCCACTTCACCTAAATTCGATATTAACTGTTCAGTCAATACATTTTCTGCATCGTTTAAAATATAGTTTTCTATTGACGCTGTCCGATTCCTTAAATGAATATGGTTATCCTCCTGAAATGCAGCCTGCTCCATAAACAACTCTATATTCGCACTTCCAAGTATTACTGAAACAGCCAAAAATGCCGTCATTCCTAAAAATAAACTACCAAAAACCTTAACTGCGCGCTTTGGTATACGAATAATATTTCTCCATGCCATTTTTATTGCACTATACTTTGAAGTTCCTGATTTTTTGTAAAAATAACCATACTCTGAAAATTTTACTGCTTCGATTGGGGATAGCTGTGCCGCCATTTTAACGGGTTTATAAGCACCTACAAGTATCGTTCCATAAATAAATACTGCTGTAGCAATAAAAACCACGGGATGAAAAATAATCGCTTCTTCTTCTAAGGAAAATTGTGTATACATTCTAAAAAATATGGGAACAAATAGCTTCGTTGTAAAAATACTTACTATAAATCCTAATGGAATAGTAACAATACAAAGGCTTCTTATCTGCTTTAAAATCATTTTTGTAATCTGTTTCTGTGACATTCCAACTGCCTTTAATAATCCATAAAGACGTGTATCTCTTGAGAGAGAGGCTGACATGACATTGTTAATAATTAGGAATCCCGCAACTAATACAAATACACCTGACATAAGAAGAATGTATACAATAGACTCTATTTCACGATTCCCTTCGCCCTGTTTCAAGTTCCAAAAATGTTGCTGTTCTATTTGATTGACACACAGGCTAATAATTGTAGCAACGATAAAAGTAGTTATAAAAACAGTAATTGCAAGTACAATATTGCGACTATGATTGCGCAAAATATTTTTTTTCGCCATTTTTTTAAGTAACGCATTATCCAATTTTCTCATACGCAGCCACCTGCAGCTTGTTTGATTTTTCCATCCTCTATACGAATAACATGGTCTGCCAATTTCCCAATATATGCATCATGCGTTATCATTACAATCGTCTGATGCAGCTTGGAAGAAATTGTCTTTATAATTTTTAAAACATCTCCTCTTGTTTTGCTGTCCAAATTTCCGGTTGGCTCATCCGCCAGCAAAATAGACGGTTTTACTGCCAAAGCCCTCGCAATCGCTACTCGCTGCTGCTGTCCTCCGGAAAGCTGATTGGGGGCTGCTTCGCGCTTTTGCTCTATTTTTAGGAATCTTAAAATGGAATCAATATATTTCGTATCGGGAGTTTTCCCATCAAGTTCAATAGGCAGTACAATATTTTCATATACATTTAAAAACGGGACTAAATTATAGCTTTGAAAAACAAACCCTACATTCCGCCTTCTATAATATGTAATTTCTTCCTTCTTCATTGCTGTTATTTCATGTCCATCAACTATAATTTTTCCTTCTGTTGGCTTGTCCAATCCTCCCAGCATATGAAGCAGTGTGCTTTTTCCTGAGCCTGACATACCAACAATTGCAACAAACTTACCAGACTCTATCTCTAAATCAATTCCATCAAGAGCACGTACAATATTGGGTTCTTTTCCATAATATTTTTTTAACCCTTCCACTTTTATAATTGGCATTTTATTTACTCCTTTATTTTTCTGTGATACTAAGGAACTGTTAATAAATTATTCATGACAATTACTTGTCTAAATGCCCATCTGCGGCATCAGAACATTTATACGGCGTACTTGTCACAAGTAATTTCTGAACAGTTCCTAAGTATAACAATATGTTCAGACATTTGCCACATATAATTTTCTGCACTCTCCACCTATCTTAGTCCAAACACACATATTTCTGCAATTGCGGATATTTATCTGCATATTTCCGAACATAACATCTTTTAAATGCCGCAAATGCAGATTCACGCCTTAATAAACTACAAATCGTTCTCAATATCACTTTTGAGTCTGGATTGTTATGTAGTTTTTTGAGCTGCTGATATAAAATATTCATTTCTTTTTGAAGTAATCGCAGCCGCTCATCACTTGTATATGTCCGCATTCCCGTATTTTTTACAGAAAACACTTCCATTATCAACAAAGCTGTTCTATTTTGAATCTCATCTTTTTTGTCAGATACATCTATAACTATCGTATTCTCTATAAGATGAAAATGCAAATACCTTTCTGGGTCTTGTTTGCAACAGTCTATAATTCCCTCATCATACTTATTATTATTCTTTATTCCGTTACAATGCCCACATGACCAAAAAAGGTTTTCCCAGTCAAATTTTCTTTTTGGGTATCTTCCATTTTTATGTGGTAGCAAATGTTCAACATTTGGATCTTGCAATTCTTTCATCTCACAAATATAGCATTTATTATGAAAATCTCTTTTCAACTGCTCTATCACATCCTGTTTGTCATACTTCCCAGTTGCTTTTTCGGCTTCCTCGGCTAGTGATTTCGGCGCTGGAAAAGAACGTTCAACTTTAACCATCTATGTCCTCTCTGTTTATAAATTCTAATTTTAATTTCTGATATTCCGTTGATATCCCAATCGCAAGATAATCTGGTATATTATCCAAATACAATTCTAATTCTGCAATTTCATTTATTTCATCATCTGACAGATACTTTTTTTTCACAAGAGTTTTATACTTTTCAAACTTTTGCTTTAATGTATCAGACAGCTTATCTGCTCCAAAATACCCTTCAACAATACCATCATATGGCACATTATCCAGCCCATTTTCCACTAACAGATTTTTTTCTAAATCATAAATTACAACATTTTGAATACTATTCAGTATAAAAGGCGAATGTGTCGTTACGATAAATTGAATATTGGGGAAAATGTTTGTTAAAAACGGCATAATATTTTTCTGCAGTTCCAGATGCAGATGTGTTTCAATTTCATCAATCAGCACGATTCCTGATAAATTAAAATTAAAGGATTGTCGCATCTGTTTTTGCATCCGCATTATAATATCCAAAACGATATCTAATACTGCCTGATATCCTCTGGATAACGTATTAAAATCAAACGGTTCTCTCCCCTGCTGTAAAATATGAAATTCAAAGGTATCTTCATCAAATTCTATTTTTACAGTATCATCAGCGAATATCCTTCTTAACAATATTTCCAATCTATCAAACCATGTTCTAATGCTGTTCGCTTTCTCTGTTTTTCCATTACTTCTTGCTAATGCTTCTGTCACTTTTAAATCTAATAAATATTTCACAAATTCATTCCGTGGAAATTCTGCTAAGGTGTAATCCTCCTTTAACTGCACTTTTTCCACGTGTTTTGGCTGTTCTGCATGAAAAATTCTATCAGCTTTATAATATGCCATTATATAATGATATTTATTTTTTAGTGTATAAATATCCGAAGTAGTTTGGTTAAAATTGATATGCAAACCTTTTCTACTATGTTCAAATTCTTTTTTCTTTTTACAGAGTTCATTTTCCAATTCTACTATTTGCGTTTCATTGTATTGCGTTTGCACGGCTTCTTCCATTCGACTTTGAACATCTTTTAACGAATTTTCTTTAAAAAGGAAAAATTTATCCACAAGCACATTGTTCAAATGATATGCCATAGCTTCAACTACACTTGTCTTTCCACTCCCATTTTTTCCTGTAAAAATCAAATGTTTTACTTGTTTATCTGAGAGCGAAATAGAAATATCTTTTAAATGCCTGACTTTTTTTATTTCTAAATTCGTTATAAATAACTGCTCCATTCCATTTCCTCCGAACTAATTCACCCACTTTTTACTACTATACATTAATATCCCATTCCCACAAGATACAATCATTTCAAAACTAATTCTTTCCCTTAACAAGATACAGTTTTATCCGCTCCCCGACAATTCCAATCAGCATCCCCGTCACCATGCCCGCAATCAGCAGTATCGGCAGATAGGAAAACACATATAAATTTTCAACGACCGCTGCTGCCACTACAAGCTGGGCAATATTGTGGCTGACCCCTCCGGCAATACTCACGCCTACAATAGAAAATCCTTTAATTCTTTTCAAAAGCAGCATTACCCCAAAACTCACAATGCCTCCCGCAAGACTATAAAGCAGCGTAGAAAGATTGGCAAATAAAAAGCCCGAGAGCACAATCCGCGTAATTAATATGCCAAAAACGAGCTGTTGCTCCATAAAATAAAGCCCAACGAGTACCACCAAATTCGCCAGCCCCAGCTTTATTCCGGGAACACCGAAGGAAAATGGAATCAACGCTTCTACATAACTAAATATCATTGCCAGCGCTGCCATCATTGCCGCATATGCGATTTTGCGTGCCATATTTTCTCCTTTTAGAATCCTACTGAAATCAATTATGAACTTTTGTAATGCTGCTGAATGCTATTTTTCCCGCCGATAAATCTTATAATCCCGCTCTGACGAAAACACCTCCTGCAGCCCTTCTGTTACATATAAATTTCCTTCCTCGTCAAGCAGCACCGCGTCAAAGACTTGATTGTACTGCTGCCAAAATGTTAGTGCTTTTTCCGTTCCCATTACATAGAGTGCCGTTGACAGCCCATCCGCTGTTGTTCCGTCTTCACATACAATCGTAACCGAAACAAGCCCATTCTGCGCAGGTTTTCCAGTTTTCGGATCAATAATATGATGATACACAATACCATTTTCCTCAAAATATCGTTCATAACCACCAGAAGTAATAACGGCTTTATCCTTTACAGAAATGGTGCCAAGGTAAGGCTGCGATCCGTCAGGTGTCCGAATACCTACGCGCCATAAACTCCCGTCAGTTTTCGTACCAATTGCCCACACATTGCCGCCTAAATTCATTATTGCGCTTTCAATGCCATAATTCTTTAATATTTCTGCCGCGCGATCGGAAGCGTATCCCTTCGCAATACCGCCGAAATCCATTGCAGAAGCCTCTGGTATTGTCAACGTTTTATTTTCCTTTTGATAACAAAGCACTGACATATCAACGCCAGGCAGCACTGCATCCAATTCTTTTTGCGTTGGTACATGAAATGTATCTCCTGCAAATCCCCACAATTTCATAATTGGGTAAATTGTAATATCAAATGCCCCTTGGGTATCCTGATAAATCTGCTGCGAACGCTCCAATAAATAGGCTGTATCATCAGAAAGATTGGCAGTTTTTTGTTGGTTAATCCTTGTCACTTCGCTGGTATTGCTCCCCGTTGACAGCAGCGCATCAAGCCGCTGTAATTCCGCTGCTGCTGCTGCAACTGCTACCTCGCTGTTTTTCCCATACGCTGTGATTTCCATATAAGTATCCATAGCAAAAAGGGATTGCGTAGCCTGCCTTTTTTTGTTATTCTGAAATATTGTAATACATACAATGCCAACAAAAAAAATAAGCGCTGCCGTTGCTATGTTTTTTTTATATTTTTGTTTCATTACTCTATTATTTTCCATATAATCTCTTATTGTTACTTTTATCTTCTTTTTGCAGCTTTTCATTTAACTTGCGATAAACCCACTCTACCATCCAAGGCTCTGCGCACTCCCGCAGCGCCTCCTCCAATGCAAACCATTTTACGCCGCTGTTTTCGTCCGGTTTTATGCGCAGCACCTCATGTTCATCCGCTTCCAATAAATATGTAACGTTTAAGTGCAAATGAGATGGCACATAACTGCCCTTTTTTATATGCCCGTCAACCGTTAAAATTTCTATAGAAAAAATATCCTCTTTTACAGGATAAATATTGGTAACGCCCGTTTCCTCCATTGCTTCCCGCATTGCAACGGATAAAAGATTCTGCTCTCCGTCAGCATGTCCTCCCGTCCATGACCATGCATGGTAAATATTGTGATATACCATAAGAACCTTTGTATGTTCCTTATTTAACAGCCATGCGGATGCCGAAAAATGTGCCGTTTGATTTTCTCTGCTAAAAATATCTGGCTGCGTTTCCAACAAATGCAGCAAAACCGCCTGGTCACGCGCCTCCTGTTCATTCCACGGCGTATAGTTTTCTAACTCGTGTTTTAAATTCATAGGATTCTTCCTTTCAATCCATATATACTCTAAAAATATTGTCAATTATACTTTGCGTTTGCTGATATCGCTGTTAGTGTGCCATCCCTATATTGCATTTTCCAAATATTGTCCTTTTTATCAAGGAAAGCAACAATATCATCTTTATTCATAAAATAATACATGGCGCACCTTCCATTTGGCTGTATTGCGTTCCTTATTTTTTCCGAATCAGCGACATATAATACGCTTCCAAGCCCTCCCCCTGTTCCGTCATTTCCTCCACGTTAATATCGTTTATAACAAACGCTTTCATTAGCTGCCCCTTTTGATCAAGCTGTTCATAAAGGTGTATCGTATCATTGGAGATAACTTGATAATTGCTGATATTAAATACTTCGTGCAGCACTTCCTCTGCCTGCGGCACCTTGTCCACTCTTAACAGCATATAGCAGTTCCGCTTTTGTGCAAGCGCCTCTGCGGAAATCTGCTCTATCATTTTACCCTTATGAAGGAAACCGTAACAAGTCGCCAGCGAATCCAACTCGTTGAGCAAATGGCTGGAAATCAAAATCGTGATACCGTTTTCATGCAACATTCTAATTAAAGTGCGAAAATCTTTGATTCCGGCTGGGTCAAGTCCGTTTAGCGGTTCATCAAGAAATAAAAACTTAGGATTGCTAAGCAAGGCTTTGGCAATACCAAGACGCTGTTTCATGCCCAGTGAAAAATGCTTTACTTTTAAACCTTTGATATCTGCTTCCAAAAGCCCCGCCAATTCAAGCACTTCCCCAATGCGGCTCTTATCGCAGTTCCCCTGCTGCAAACGGCAGACTTCAAGATTATCCTGTGCGGTCAATGCTGGATCTAATGCCGGATTTTCAATAATTCCATTGATAAAACGACGTTGTTGATACAAATTTTTCTGATTTTTTTCACCGAATAATTCTATCTCGCCTGATGTCTGCTGCACAAGCCCTGCCAAAATGCGGATAAATGTTGTTTTTCCCGAACCATTGGCACCAACAAATCCATAAATATCCCCCTGATGGATCTCTATATTTACCTTATCCAATGCATATACCGTTTTCCAGTCAAGAGCATATGGCATCAGCCGCTTATATTTCTTAGAAATCATAGCTGCTTTCAAAACTGTTTCGGACATTTTTCACCTCCTGCTTTCTATTTCAAATCGCTTTTTTGAAATACCCATAACGCTGTAAGTGTCAAAATCACAATGGCAATAAGCGATGAAATAAGAATCTGCTCTGTCGTGACTGGCTCGTGAAAATAGCGGATTCTCATAAATTCACTGCTATCCCTGCCTATTTCCTCTAACTGATAAGGGAATGTAAAGCGCAGAACCTTCTGCAGCATCTGGCTGCGTGCATTAATATGCAGCAAATTTAACAGATACACACTGCACAGTCCCAAACCAATCGTCACAATTTTGCTCTTTACACAAAACGCCAGCAAAAGAATAAAACTCCCCATTGTAAGATTGCATAAACTGCTGCAAAAAATTTTATTTGCAATATAGGCAGCCGTTTCCATATTCCACGCTATCCCTAAACCGTTTTTATATGACAAAATCAAAAATGTAGTTAAATCCTGTATATAAATTAATGGCAGCAACGCAAGAAAAAAGATAATACACTTTACTGCAAAAAGCCGTCTGCGCGGCGCACCGCAGGAGATACTTGCTGCAAATGTACGGTTTGCGAACTCGCTTCCAATATATTCCGCTGCAAGAATAGAAATTAGCGCCGCATTATACAGCGTACCAGTTCCCCATACTGAAAACATTCGCATACCTACAGTCTGCGAATCATAATAATAAATCAATCCGCCAAATATCAGCCCAATTCCAAATGGGAAAAGCAGTAATAATTTATAATGAAATGACTTACGAAGTTTAAAAAGCTCGGCTTTCAGCAAATTTCCCATATTATCCTCCTTCGTTACTTATACAGGCTTATAAAAAACTAATAATCAACTCTTTAACCTCATTCCAAATATCCATTGGACACTTTTCAAGAAATTGTGTATTCCCTACCAGAGCACCATTTTCCTTTAAATCCATTTCATTATAGCCTTTTTTCAGATATTTTTCAACAATCATCTTATAATAGTCTTTAAAACCCTTATCTTATATCTCATCTTCTAAGATATCCACCAAGCAAATTCCAATTCCTGACAATCCTGTCATAAGTCCCACCATATTACGGTCTTATGGAAGCATTTTTCCATTTACTATTGATTCTACAATTCTATTCTTTAAATATTCCATATGCTTGCTCTGCTTAACATCTAATCTGCAGAATTGCTGATACATTCTCATTATCCGATAATTCCCGCACATTCCATGACAAAGACACAATCCTTTCCGCTCCGAATACTCAAACAATACCTTAACGGCATCTTGAATATTCTGTTGAATTGCACAATTCTTTTTATACTCCTTACACGTCAATAGTTTTAACCGTGACACCAAGATTCCTGCCGCACCATAACACCAAGCATTTCGATAAACATCTTGTTGCTCATCCCTTAGCACCTTCCAATTGCCTGCTTCCCTTACAAAGAGCGAGTTTTCATATACCACTAATTTATCTATTATATCCTGATATTTAAAGTCGTGTGTATATTCCAGCAAATATGCATATGCATAAATAAACCCACTATTCCCATGAGCCATTCCGTTTAACGGGACGCGGTTTTCACTGATACGCCATCCATATCCAACATTCTGCGCCTCGGCTCTCTCCCACAACCAGTCCCCAATCAGAACCGCAAGATCTGCATAGTATGTTTCTTTTGTAGTCTGATATAATTCCATTAGCATAACCACAGCCCCCGCGTTGCCATACAATAAATTATACTTTTTATCGTTAAATATCGCATATCCGTTTCAAATAATGGGTAAATCAACAAATCTGCGTTTTCTCTTTTTTGCATATACAAGTTATATGCACCTGCAAATCCCTTGCACAGTTCATCGTATATTGAATCGGATTAACTGCTTTTCCAAAAAGCATTGGAATACTGCCCTTATACGAAAGTGTTACATATTCATACTCCACATACATTTCGGATGTTTTCCATTTCGGATAACAGGCAGGCGTACAGAGGATCGTCTGTCCCCCTCCACACACAGCGCACTTAAAATAACACCTTTCTCATCGTTTTTCCATATGGGTACTGGCAATATTCCGGTCTTTAAAACATACTCTCCAAAAATTGCTTTTATTTTATCCTCTGCACTACACACTTCTATCGGTGCACAAATTCCGGGGATTGTTTCTACATCAATAAGCATCGGAAATGCTCTCAAAGCAATTATATTTTCAAAATGCATATCACCAGCATGGAGCAAATAACACAAGAACAAATGAATCCCCATCCGCTGAAAATACTGTGCAGCCTCTTTACAATCTACACATTCTTGTCTTTCCAGATATTCGCTAAATTCATAAGAATCTCCCTCTATCATTGCATGCTACTTTTCTTCTGACGCATTATCCAACCTGCATCGTACTGCTTTCTGCCCGTGATTATGGCTGTCTGTCCCCTTTATCAGCAGTTCTGTAACCTTATGGAACTCCTTTCCCATACACAACTGATTCACAATCGTACTCTTATGATGAATTATATGCTCTGCTAATTTCTCAATAAGTATGATGTCAAAAAAATTCAAAGTTACATTAATTACTTTTACTATTTCATAAAATTGAACAATTAAAAATCATTATCCCCTTATTACATACCATATATGATAAATTTATTATACTTTTATTTTCATTCAATTTGAATTGCTAAAAATATAAACAAGTAATAAAAAACTTATCGACTTCCTTCTTTGTATGAATCTATGCATACAAAAAGACGGAATCTGCCTAGATTCCGCCCTCAAACAAATCATTTAAATTCTAAAAGAAAACCAATCCATATAACAATTATGCATTACCAACCTTCATCAAGAATCTTTTATACTGACAAACGATTAGATTTTCCTTCCTGCACATTAAATATCGCCCACGAATGTACATTTCCAATTAAGTGTTCTGAAAGTGACATTCCATATATTAAACCACTAAGAACCAATACTGGCAATTTTATTAATGTATAAGTCCAAAAACAAAAAAAACACCATGCAAAAATTCTAGCAATCCTGCCGCCCGTGATAATCCACAATCCAAATGTATAAATAGGGATATCAAAAATAGCATCACTGGTTGAGAGCAGAACAGGTCTTACAATACTATTATGACTAAACCATAAAAACAGCCCTGCCGCTATTACTGCTCCTACTTCCTTGCCCCATTTTCGCCTGCTTCCATATGCCTGCACAAATATCCATACTTCCAAAAACACTTCCACAAAGACGTCTATAATAACGCAAACCCTATTTAATGCCATACTATTTCCCATTTTCGGGCATTTTCTTCTTGTTTCAAAGTACCCCCTTTGTTTTGTATTATCCAATCCTCTGCCCAATCTGTGACACACGATTCGTAAAACTGGTATTTCGAACAATATTCATAATCGTCGGCACTGCTCCGACTATAGTAAATAAATAAAGCATTGCTAGATTCATCATATACGCATCGCGATCTATCATCCCATAGGCTAACTGCGCAGATACTGCCTGAAATCCGTCAAATACATTAAAACCCCGCACTTTTGCAAGTTCAACGCCACAGAATGAACTACCCCGCAGCAGAGCTGCGGGGTATCTGAGGGGTGGCTCCACTACATATAATCCCATAAGCTCAACTGTTTTGGCTCCAGTACGGTTTGATAGAGTTTCTTATACTCTTTTTCTTGTCCTTGTTCTCTTACATATTTTGATATCACCGCTTCATTTCCATGCTCCCCTACTGTGGCAACATAATATCCGTCTGTCCAAAATTCTCCTCCCCATAATTTTTTCTTCACCTGTGGACACTTTGCAAATACTTCTTTGGCTATTATACTTTTCACTCTTTGTATAATTTTTTGCGGGCTATATGTTGGCACAGATTGTATCAAGAAATGTACATGGTCTTTATCTGTTCCTACCTCTATAAATCTTATTTCATACCGCTTTTCTATCTCTTCACATGTTTTCCGGATAACCTGGTCTACTTCATCATCTATTACTACTCGCCGATACTTGGCTGGACACACAAAATGATACATAAGCACTGATACATTGTGCGATTTGTGTATATACTCACTCATCCCACAATTCCCCTTTCTTTTTCCTTTAGTATATCACAGCCTCTACCATCTGAAAAAGTTTGTTACGCAGCAGAGCTGCGGGGAATTATACCCTGAGAGATTAAACGGTTTCCTATGTATGGCATAATTAACATAATAATGCAGCATATCGCGATTCCGAGTTTATTGAGTCTGCCACCGAGCAGTTCAAAACCTTTTACAACGCAGACTGCCAATATAACACCAGAAATAGACGCTACATAACCCATTTGATTAAACAGCAGCATAGATGCTATGCCAAGCAAAGCGCCCAGCAGCGCACCAACAATGCCGCCAATTAAATTTCCGTTCTTTCTTTCATCAGACTGGAAACGCACTTCATTATCGCTTTTCAGCCTTGTACCGCATTCTGGGCAAAGATGCATATATGCTTTCTGTACTGCAAAACCTGTTGTCTGCACCTGGCTGCCGCAAATCTGGCAGCAGGGTGTAAATGCTCTTTCGTTTAAAAATGCCGACAGCGCATCCAAAATAAAATTAATATTGTCGCGCAGACTCTCTTGTTTTGGTGTATTCTTCGCGGTGACGGTAATTAGGCTGTCCTTCTGCACCAATCCCGACGCCGGTTTTACGCTTTTTGTAAAAAGTTTACTTTCTTCCTTTCCGATAACACACCCAATGCTCTTTGCCGAGGTTGAAATCTGGAGCAGATACGGATAACGCTGATCAAATGCATAAATCAAATACTCATATCCGTTCCGCTGTCCGTAAATGCATTTGGTCGGCTCGTCATAGCCAAACCCAATGCCTGCCGCAAGTTGCCTATAATTGTCTGTAATTTTGCTCATTCTCGTACCTATTGCGTACTACCTCCATACGCCCCATAAAAACTGTTAATAACCTTCCGATATTGTTGCCTAAGTTAGGAACTGTTAATAAATGATTCATGCCAATTACTTGTCACAAATCATTCCTTAACAGTTCCTTATCAAACTTACATTTTAAATCTCGTCCACTATTGGTGCTGTCACAACAAAAGATGCTACAACCGTAATGACTACTGCAAGGATAATCAAAAGCATACCGCCCATAATAAGAAAAGCTCCACTGCCTGCGTTATCCGCTTCTGCCGGCGCTGCCTGCTCCTGATCCAATTCTGCGCTGGCTGCCTGCTGCGCTTCTGCATGTGCAGTGTAGCTGCCCATTGAAAATGCTGAAATCAACATCCCCAAAACCATTGCAAATAGAAACTTAAATACTTTGTTGCTTTTTTTCATTTGAAACGACTCCTTTCTCTGCTTCCGGCTTGTCCAACCGGTGTGAATGCACGATGCAAACGACTGATTTTATTGTTTCGCGCATATAAATAGTGTAACACAGAACCACAGAAAAGTGAATGTTTTTTCCCTATTCTGCACACTTACAGGGATATATTTTTCACACTTCCAGTCATGCCGCCTCAGCGGCACAAACAATCCGTGAAGAATCGCTGCACTTGCGATTCTTCAGTGTGAAGCTTTAGATTTTCTTAGTCTGCGTTTTTTGCAGGCTTAGAAAATCTCTTCACACTTTTTTCAAAACGTGCTACCAGCTTTCTGGCGTGCTCCTCATCTGACTCCTCAAGCGCCTGGATAAACTCCTTCAGCGGATCTAATGTTTCTTCATCCGCCATTGCCATAGAATGTTTCAGGCTTGTAATATAGTCAGAAATGCATTCGCTAAATTCCAAGGATACTCTGCCATCCGGCAGCATGGAAATATTCAGGGTATAGGCAATATTTGTCCATGTGATATTCTGTGTCATAGCGCACAATTCCTTTACCCGTTTTATAAAATGCATTCCTGCTTCTGTTCTGTCAAGTATGTCATCGAAGCACACGCCAAAGAACTCAAAATCCTCGTCTGACACGATACACTCCACTTTTAAGTCTGCTTTTTTATAGTATTTCACGCCCTGCACCTCCCCCTGTCTGTGATGCTGCAACCATTGCACAACCGCTAATAACTCTGCCGCCGCACAATTTCACCTAGATAATGTACTATTATCTTTTTCTATTATATGCTTATTCCATGGCGATTGCAATAAAAAAAGGAAACCGTAACAATTGATTTCTCCTTCACCAGCCTATTGTTACAGCTTCCTATGGTTTTTCGTATTCATATGACGGTTTATGGCATTTCCTCCTCCACAAATTCTGTGTGGAACATCAGCAGGAACTCTGCCCCGTTTTTAATCGTTAACTTCATAACTACGCCCTTGCCATCCACTGAAATCTTTGAATAAACTGTTTTCACAGTATCAAGATTCAATTGGACGGAGGTAAACATATCATCGCTTACAAGGCACATTACCCTGCCTGCCACTTTTACCTCTGAACAAATCACGGATAAAGACATATTCAACCCTGTTCCGTCCGTCACATCCTCAACCGTTGACAATGCAACCGGAATATTCCGGACATCTGCAAGCACGGTTATCAGGCTGTCAATATCCGTAACAAGCAGTAAACGGTTCCGCATCAGTTCCAAATAATTTGTCCAATTCTGCATTCCATCTTTACTCAATTTAATGGCCTCCTTTAAGTACTCCCCTTTTACCGAGTTTTTGCAAAATACAAGGCCTTCTAAATATACTCACGAGCGATAAATTTTACCAAATCACTTAAAATAATTATGCTCGTGAGTCGGCGTTATTGGCAAATTTTAGTGCTCACCAGTATAAATTGTAACTGAATAAAACTGTGACTGAAGTATTTTGTACTATTATTATACTTGTTTGTGAAAAATGTGTCAACTCCTAGTACGTGTTCATTATTGTCAGATTATTATTAAATTATTTTCACTTTTTCAATTTTAGAACAAATATTCCATTTCTGTGGAAAATCAATGCAAAACTTTAAAATCTCACCTGTACGCGGATGCACAAGTGAAAGTTTATCTGCAATCAGTGCAGTATATTCCAGTCCCATGCATTCTGCAAGCGCATTTGCACTGCTTGTG
>ERZ778516.1797-NODE-1797-length-15579-cov-24.428176_pt1 | contig 15579 bp, 13 predicted proteins | sample MGYA00510342_ERZ778516 | MGnify/ENA primary metagenome ERZ778516 (study PRJEB29527, sample SAMN07138961) | mouse gut metagenome | material: feces | host: mouse | place: China:Nanjing | collected 2016-01-25 ... | reverse complement strand
CTTTTATTATACCAGAAAAAAAGAATTTGTTCACAATTTATTTACTCATGCGTTTGTCGTGTTTTTTTGATATAGATGCAGGATGATTTCTAAGAGAGCTCCCTCTCCATCCCTTCCCATCTATACAGTTAATAGTTACCTGTCTCAATTCTTTCTACATAGATGTGAGGATATTCTGATGGAGGTCTGGAGAGGGGCTCCCTTTCTCCCATAATGCTGGTTCATCCTGTCTCATCTAATGTTTTGTTGTTTACTACTTTTTACCAGAGCCTCCCGGTGCTATAATGGTTCCCAGTGGAACCTGGGCTAAGGCACTGCTTCATTCCCCCTGCAAAGCACCCGCTATTGCTCAGAAAGCATGCAGCCCGCACCGCCGTACCTTGACTGCTTACACAAATGCTGCACCGCCAGGTCTAGCCTCCAGCAGGGTATTTCTCCTGGACCAGTGCTGATAACGCGAGGTTGCAGCTGGTACCCCGGGCCGGGATAAGCTTTGGCCCCTGTTCCCCATCCTTATCGGAAAGGTGGTGATTACACATGAAGAAGATAAAAATTGATTACCTGTCAACGCTTTTTGTGGGAATCGACATCGGTTCCCGCACCAACGTCATCTCTGCCCTCAACTTTGACCAGGACTTCCTGATCAGGATGGTTCCCGTGGCCAATGCACAGGGCGGCGCAGAGCAGATGGAGGGGATGGTTGCCCAGGTGCTTTCACAGCACCATGAGTTCCGGGCTGTCATCATCGGGTTGGAATCCACTGGTTTTTACGGCGTACATATCGCCAACTACCTGTCCACCTCCGAAAAGCTGGCACCTTTTTCTACAAAGGTCTACTGCCTCAACCCCAATGAGGTAAAGCAGTATAAGAAGTCTTTCAACTCCCTTGACAAGAATGACGGCATTGATTCCTTTGTCATCGCTGATTTTGCAAGGGTAGGGCGCATCCATACCGAACCCTGGAGAGGCGCACAGTACCTTGCCCTCCAGCGGCTTACCAGGCACAGGCTCCATATCACGGAATGCATCGCCAGGGAGAAGACCTACATGTTGAACAACATTTTCCTTAAGTTCAGCGAATTTGCCATGCTGGGCAAGGATGAGCATCCCTTCTCTGACAAATATGGCGCCACAGCAGAAGCAGTCCTGACGGACTACCTTTCCACGGAGGACATCGTGGACGCGTCCGTGGATGATCTGGTAGCTTTCATCAGCTCCAAAAGCCGTGGGCGGATCTCCGATCCTGAGCAGACTACTTATCTGCTGCAGAAGGCTGCACAGGACTCCTACCGGCTGGACAAGTGCCTTTACGAGCCACTGACGGTCTCCATCGGCTGTTCCTTCAACTGCATCAGCGCCTTTGAAAAAGAGCTTAAGGCCATCAATGGCGCCATCCACAGGGCCGTAAAGGGCCTTAATCCCACGGAGTACCAGATCCTGACCTCCGTGCCCGGTATTGGCCCTGTCTACGCCAGCGGCATCCTTGCTGAGCTTGGCACCATCAAGTGCTTTAAGAGCAATGATGCACTTGCCAAATACTGCGGCATCGTCTGGAAAGAGAACCAGTCCGGAGAGTTCCAGGCGGAAGATACGCCCATGAACAAAGCCGGCAACCGCTACCTGCGGTATTACATGATCGAAGCTGCCGGGAGCGTGATGCAGCACTGCCCGGAATACAAAGCCTTTTATGACAAGAAATTTGCTGAGGTGAGAACCCATCAGCACAAACGTGCACTCGCGTTGACTTCCCGTAAATTGATACGCATGCTTTTTGGACTGCTGGCCAATGGCAAACTCTACTCTGTGGAAAAGAGTAGGTAATCCATAACGTTTATAGAACTTACGTTCTTTTCGGGCGGTAGGTCTATTAAAGTTACCCTTTTTCCTGAGAATCTTTTTTATTTTCCTCTTGACATTTCACCAAATTGCTATTGCATATGATAACTTCTCGGAATCTTCAGCCCTTATTTTATAAAACTTTCAGACCCTCTCTCAAAAAAATCACCCACTTTTTTCCACTAAACACTTGATAAATCGCTCAAAATTTGCGTTACTTCCAATTGATCTTTTTTATTTCATTCGACTGGAGGCGATTTCTTTGTTACCTTTGAATCATGGCGGACATGCCGCTTATCAGGATACTTTTGTATCCAATTTCCTTAAATTTTATCCTGATCCCTTTGTACTTCCTAAAAGCACTTGGGATTATATCGTGCAGTTTTGGTTTCTTGATCTTTCTCAGACCGATTCCTTGATGCAGGAATGCTATTCTGTTTTTGGGCCTGTTCCACGGCTCAATGGGTATAGTTTTTAAAGCATCCCTTGGTTTTACTTTATAAAAGCTATTTTCCCTCTGTCAACTATGATGAGGTATTCTTTTTGGTCAATTCCTTTTACTCTTTAAAGTATATAGGGCTCCTAAACGCCTCTAACAAATTACTTTTATTTTATATCAAGCCAACAGAAATCCTCCTCTTTATCCACATTCATCATATTTGTGTGAGAAAAAACGAACAAGTGTCCCCAATAATTTACAATCATACCAGCACAAGTTGCCAATATATATGCCACAAGTTTTTGTCTGGTAACGTGAATCAAAATCAAGGTACGGATAATTGCCTGCTTACATACAAAATCCGAGCAATCATATATCATAAAATCAGAATTGGTCTAGGCACATACTATCCACCGTTTACTCTGTGAACGCTGCTACAGTCCATACAGCAAATGCATAAACAGATACGGCCAAATTTCGATAAGTAAACCAAAAATGGATAAATGAATGATTAGTTGCCACTAAATACCACATAAATGGATAAAGGCAAATTATAAAATAAATCGTTTTCCAGCTTATTCTTTTAAATTTAACTATTGATACTAGAAGCAAAACTATTTCAGAAATAACTATACATTCTATCAAAGGAGTCGAAGCACTAAGATTTCTTTGTATTGTTTCTATCGCGCTAACAGCCGTGTCTCCTATCGAATCAGTATGTATAGCTTTTAACGCATCTTCAATAACATTAGTATGACTAATAACACTTCCCAAAATCCATTTGGATGACCACATTCCTAAATATCCTATCGCCCAGAATATAGATTTTGTCAGGCACTGTTTATACCCCCCCCCCGCATTTTTGCTGCAGTTGAAAAATAACCAAAGAGTTAATGGTACGCCAAGACAAACTAATGGATATGTCAAAAGGTCAAAATATGAAGTTAATCCGCCAATTGCACAAAAATATATATTCCATACAAACTTGCAATTTTTTAAATGTTTATCCCCCAAAATAATACCTAACATTGCCAACAATGTAATGTCAGTAATCGTAGAAAATTGTAAAGATATCATTGTTGCTGCGGGATTTAAAAATAACCACATCAAAAAAGTTGAAATTGCAATTCTTTTATTAACCATTACCAAGTTAACAATAAGTATAACAAAAATACCTAATTGAAAAAACATTAGTATGTACCGAATTGTTCCATAATCAAATAATGCAAGTAAAGGTTTTAAAAATATCAGATATCCATGCCAGTATCTTGCATAAGATAACTCTATGTATTCTGTTCCGCTGTCCTCATATATATTTATTAATGTTTGATGTGGATTATTATCTGGTACTTTATATCTCTTTACATTGATTGCCTGTTCAAACACCGATTCACTTTCTTCTACATGAGAAGCATTAAGTAACATTAATGCATCTGTCCAATTATCAAGCTGTGAGTTACGTGTTCCCATCAATTGAGGATATGTACTCTTTTCGAATACCCGGGCTGATCGTATCATATTTTTTTGCATGTACTCTGCAGGAATTAAGTACACAAAAACAAGCAATAAATAGCCTATCAACCCCATTCCCACAATAAAGGACAACATAAATATAAATTTGCGTCTAATAGACCATTCATCCATTTTTTTACACTTTTGACAGAACATGATAAATCTCCCTTTTCCTTCCTACTTATTTAAAGAATTCTTTGTTCTACTGACTTTTATTTTCTAAATTGCTATACTCCACTTTAAAATATTCGTTTACTAAATCGCAATATAATCCTTCACCAACCGAAAAACAATTATAGTCGGAATCAAAATATTTTCCATATGCTGTGATAATTGGTACATCTCTGTTTACGTCTAGCATATATTCATAATATCCTGACAACGGTACACCTGCCACCTTTAAAAGCGTAGGTACTACAAAAGGCATCCCTATGCTTCCAAGCTCGCTTTCGTCAAGTTCAAAATTTGCCCATATATATAACGGAGTTTCCCTAAGTTTTAATGCTTTTTCGTCTGCACTTAAATCAGCATCCGCTATCTCTCCTGCAAATGAGGGACAGTGATCTCCGACCATACATAAAACAACCGGTCTGTCTACGTTTTTAAAGTATTCCGTAAGATCAAAAAAAGCCTCATCTGATAATGATATACTCGTTAGATACTCATTAATTGTGTCCGTTATCTCAAATTCACCTTCTGTTATATGTATCTTATCATATTCTGAATCATTCAAATCCCATTTCCCATGATTTTGAATCGTTAACATATACAAAAATCTTGGTTCATCTCCCATCTCCTCATACCACTTTATCATGTTTCTATATACACTTGCATCAGTTTCATACCATCTTCCGTAATAATACTCTAAATCCTCATATTCTTCCTCAAACTTAACAGAATCAAACCCCAAATCATTATATCCACTGATTCTGTTATAATTAATTCCCGATTCAGTATGTGTACCTAACGTATTATATCCCAGTGATTTCAAGTGTGACACAATGCTATTAGCTCCTTTTAAGTTTATAACATTAAATGGTGTCACCCCACTTTTCATCAAATATAAAGAATTACTTGTAATCAACTCATACTCTGAACTGTTGGTTCCACCATATGGCGTTGGGGAAACTGCATATCCTTTTAGTAAATTATCCATATTCCGAATATTCTTTAAGTAATCCACATCAGTTTCAAAATCAGTCAAGTGCTTTAAATCATAAAAGGACTCATTAACTATAAAGATAATATCCGGATATGCTTCTTGAACTTGTGCATTTCCTTTATTTGCATATTTATCATAAATTTCTTTTACTTCCTCATAATTATAATTTTCTGGTTTATTTATAATATTACTTTTAGAATACAAATCTTCTACAACGCACGCAACATAACCATACTTTCCATAGGCTTCCTTCCAAGACCACCCTATAGTTTTCTTGGGTTTAATTGGGGTATCTCCATATCCTGCTGCAAAAATATATACTGCGCAAACAGCGATTGCAAAGCATGGCAACATGGCAGCCTTCAAACTTCTTTTCTTAGCTATCTCATATTTTCTTTTAAAAATAGAAAACAGAACTATGAGTGTACCTATGATCAATATAATTATTGGGATTGAACCAATGTCTAAGTTATATGATCCCAATACATTTATTGCGGTTTTAAAATTTTTTAGCTCAGTAATTGTAAAGGGCATCCCATGATATTGAATTACATAATAATTTGTTACTCCTATTATCGTCCATAATAATCCTGATACTATCATCGTCAACCACAATCGATTTGTCAGAATATAAACAATAAAATTAAAAATCAACATTATACATATATTTAAAATAATAGTTTGCAACTCAATAGTATGCATCCCTTTCTCTAAGTTACAACTTATATCAAGCTGAAGCCATTCAAAAAAAGTTACCAAAATAATAATGAAAACTTCCTTTAATCGCTTTTTATTCATAATACTTTACCCCTCCGAAACTTACGTAACTTGTAAAATCACATCTTAATCCAACAACCATTCTATTTCTTCCTTAACTCTGCTATACACGACCGAATTGTATGTCTGATTCCATATAATCTTAAACATCGAATCGTTTTTGAAACAATTCCCCTCTCTCTCATTTTTTCATTCTCAAACTGAACTATTACGGCCTTTAAATCCTTTTTCTCGTTTTCCAAATTCTCAATTTGTTCTTGCAATTCTGTTACTGTTTTAAGTTTGGATTCTCTTTCATTCCTGACATTGTTATACAATTCTCTTAACTGTATATTAACTTGTTTTTGCTTATTGCTTTCCTCGTTTTTCATCTCCTTCAATTTTTCCTGGATTTCTAAATATTTTTTTTGTGCATGGGATAATTCCGATTTTGCGCTTTCATTATTTTTTTCTAAAAGATGAATCTGCATTTTAAAAGCTTCATTTTGATTTTGCAAATTATCTACCCACAATTTATATTCTGTCAGTTCCTTCAACCTGTCTTCAAGATTTTTACCCTGCTTCTCGTATGCACTATTAATATCTTGAAGCTGCGCCAGGAGATTATCATACTGAAAAGATATTTCATTTTTCTGTTTTTCCAAATTGTCTACCCATTTTTTATAGACACATATCTCACCTATGCGTTCTTCATGATTTTTTTGTAGTTTATCATAGTCTTCCTTAATTCTTTTTTTCCAACATTCAGATTCATACGCCTTATAGTCCCAATAAGCGCTAAGCGCAAAATTATCAGTCACCTCCTCCGTTTCTTGCCCTTGTATAGGTGGTATTTTGAAAATTTTATCCAATATAGTTTTATACTGCTCTACAACAAGCTTGTTATCATAACTAATATCCGAACACAATTGCAAATTAAGCAAAGCATCTTTCAATTCTTCTACTGATTTAATCAGAGCAATTCCTGTTGCCATATCAAGATCCTCAAATGCGCTTATAATTTTAGTATTCACTGTCGGTAAAACGACACATGGTGTACTTGTAATTACGGAAAAAATCAAGCCATGAAGCCGATCTGTTATCACAATCTCTGCATTCTGAAACGCATCTAATTTGTCAGCAAGTCTTTCAAAACGTTCATTCTTATTACCATCAAACTCTATAACAGTGTCGGTAGTTACAACTTTTGAATACAGGGAACTCACGATATCCACTATATCCTTTTTATTCTCATCCGACAGTATACTTTCCTTATCCCCCCTAAGACATATCATTGCACCTTCCCGCAAAGCACTGCCCTGTACTTTCTGCGATAAAACGACATCTACAGTACGCGCACTTAACACTTTAAAATATTTTGTCATTATGCAAAATGAATATTTGTCTCTGGCAAGCATATACAAATTCTTATTATCACTATAAAGCCTTGCGCAAATCTCCAGTTCCTTTTTACCATCTGAATCATCTGTAAAATAAACTAACTGTGGAAAAATAATAAGTCTGTTATTTCTAAATCTTGAAATGACATAGCGTCGTATCATTTCATCATCAGGATACATATTTCCAAGATTGCCCCCCCCCTGTAGAATAATTACATCCTTGGACTTGAGAAGATGAAATATTGCATCTATTTCATAAGGGAACTCGTCCATAGTTATATCAAACACATTATCATCAGGGTACAACTGTTCTAACAATTTTATAGTAGACCATGTAATGGCTACATCGCCCATATTACCGTGGTTAGGGGAACCGATAATCACAAAGTTTCTCTTTTCATCTGTCATATTATACTTTTTGCTAACCTCATTGTAATATTCTATCCTGCTCATTTAAATCTCCTTATACCTCCTGCTTGCTTTCCATTCGTAACAGTGTTACAGGCATCAAGCAATGCAAAACCACTTCGTGGTGGCTTAATGCATTTCAACCGCAACGCTATTTCACGGACTTTGCAACAAATACAAAGGCCTAGGTTGAACTGTTACTTCCATTCCCCTATGTATAAATCTTTACCTTGACATTTTAATTCCTCTGTCATAAATCGTACCAACATCTGCATACCTTACACAATCTTTTATCCAAGTCCATTGATGAGTAATCCACCCGGCTTTGTTAATGCAGTCCCGAAAAAGGTCATGATTTACAATCTCCTCTATTTGAACCTTTATTTCCTTCTCTGTCAATCCTCTGCTCTGCATAAATAAGTTATTTAGAACACTTATAAAGTATCCAACACAGTAGTCAGCATACCAGATTTCTCCTTCTGGAGTCCACGCATTCATCCTATCCATAAAATCCCTATACGCATCCAATAATCTAACCTTAGTGTTTAGCATGTCTTTCCTATAAGCTCGTGATAAGGAATCCTCCTTCAGCTGTACATAAAAATATAACTCCTCAGAATCAAAAACAAATTTTCTACTGTTTTCAAAATATTTCAAATTAAAAAGAAAGTCCTCTCCCAGAGACATATCAAGCGGGAATCTAATATTTTTATCTGTCACTAATTTTTTTTTGTATATCTTATTGCACGGTCCTTCCAATAAAACGGTATCAAAAAGCAGTCTCGGAAATTCTTCATAAAATTCTTTTCTTCTTAGGACACACTCTTTTCCAATCTTTCTTGACGAAAATACCTCTCTTATATTACCACGTATATAATCCTCATCTACGTCCACTATTTTCATTCCGCAAAAAGCAATATCTGCATCATAAGTTTCCATTTGAATCACTAACTTTTCTGTCATTGTCGGAGCTATAACATCATCAGAGTCCACAAACTGAATATATTCGCCCTTTGCAACCTCTAAACCGATATTTCTCGCATTACTGACACCGCCGTTTTCGATCGTTATCACTGAAACTCTTTTGTCGATCTCAGCATAGTTTTTACATATAGAAAGTGAATTATCTGTCGAACCGTCATTTACCAAAATAACTTCTATTTGCTGGTATGTTTGAGAAGTAACAGAATTTAAGCAGTATCCCAAATGTTGTTCTGCATTGTATAACGGAATAATAATACTAACCATTTTCTCTACCAATTCTGTACTCCCCATATTTATCAATCCCATCTTTCAATATTTTAAACTCATCAATATATGCTTGATTTACATCTGCTTGTTCTAAATACGCAATATCATTGTTAACCAGTTCTATTAGGCGGTTTACATTTTTGCCTGCAATTTTTAACTTATAGCATTGGCTTGCATAATATAATACCTGATAACAATATATATCATTTAATTTTCTTATCAATGTATTAATGTGATGTTTGTTAAAAAATTCTACTCTCTCTCGAAATGCAAAGCATGCGTCTATCGAGTTTTCGCTAAAACCGATTCCCGTAATGCTATCTGTTCTCGTCCTGTCATAATTATATTTTGAAATATCCACATATACCAACTTACTGGCATTGTAAAAATATCTGTATGTTGTAAATTCGTCCTCATGAATCTTTCCTACCGGATAACGAATATCACCTATTGTCGATCGCTTGTATATTTTATTCCATGCAACGGGCTTAAAATATTTCCAGTCCAGCATTCCCTCAAGGGCAAAAACACTATCAGCCTCTGTAATCTCAGCTGTACACCGAGTCTCTTCCTGAATGTAATCTCTATAAACATTGCGATAACTACATTCTACAATATCTGCCTGTCTGTCGATACACACCTTGTAAAGCAATTCTAGCATATCCAAATCCAACCAATCATCACTATCCACGAAACATATATAATTCCCTGATGCAAATTCGATTCCAATATTTCTAGCATCTGACAAACCACCATTGCTTTTATGTATCACCCTTATACGGCTGTCCTTTTCAGCATAGTCTTCGCAAATGTCTCCACACTTATCCGGTGAACCATCGTCAACCAAAATAATTTCAAGGTTTTTATATGTCTGGTTCCGAATAGACTCTACGCATCTGCACAACTGCTGTTCTACTTTGTATATCGGGACAATAACACTTATTTTCTCCTCTTTCATGTGTATACCTCCCCCCACCACTATTGTCTATCAAAGTACTTCCCATACACACCCCATTCCCAGTTTTCAAAAAACTGCTCATCTTTTACCACTTTTTGAAAGTCTTTCTTGGAATACAGGGTAAACCAGCAACACTTTTCCTTACCTGATTTATCACTGTCAGGCTCCTTGATCGGAACACCGAAATATCCCTCAGGACAGGATGCAAATCCTTTTGATTTCATTTTATCAGAAAACTTATCCAGTATTTCTTTTGTTTCTTTTACTGAATATTCTTTACTTTTCTGTCGGTCCATTCTTACTGCCCTGCTTTGTCTCCCGTTTCTATCTCGGTTGACAATACCTTTGCTTCCCAGATTCGGGTGCATTGCAGACACGGTATTTGCCTTTTCGCCATAGACTAACATTAGATGCGTATTGGATACTATTTGCCCAGGATCATATCCTTCAAATTCAAGTCCTCCTTTCAATAACGCTACTGAGTCCACAACCTTACTCAACACTCCGTCTTTGTCATCTTTCTTTATATACTCCAGCATTTTGTCTTTGTTGACGTTTTTAAACACCACTTTACAACTTTTTTAAAATAAAATAACGCACAAGGTGCTTTCTCATGTATAATAAATTTGCAAACAATACTACACGAAAGTGGGTGACCTTGTACGTCAAACTTATTATACAACGAAAACAATTTAATTGGTAGACTGTACCGTTATTTTTATGAATACTTTAAAACTTTTTCCATTCCGACCATTGAAACGCTGTTTCTGCTGGTATTATCTATTCTGGCTATGGAATCTGCTTCTTCCATCCGTTCTCTGTACAGACATTTTTTATCCGGGATAACCAAAAAATCCCTGAATGCATTTTACTATGCCTGTTCCTATGCAAAAGCTGATTATTCTGCCTTTATGAACATAACTGCAGCAATGGCTTTAAAAATGATACCGCAAAAACTCTTCTCACACCCTGTTTTTCTATGCATCGATGATACAATGGTTACAAAGTTTGGCAAAACTTTTGAATACGTTTCAAAACTCTTCGACCATGTTTCACATAATGGTTCAAACTATCTGAATGGACACTGTTTTGTAAGCGTGATGCTCTGTGTCCCAGTGTGGAATAAAAACAGGATCCATTACCTCTGTGTCCCTCTCGGATACCGCATGTGGCAGAAAAAGGAATCCAAACTGCAACTGGCTGCATCCATGGTACGTCAGGTTATGCCTGCGTTCACCAGACAGAAAAATGTAATTATCCTGTGTGACAGCTGGTATGTTAAGAAAGATCTGGTATGTCTTGTGGATGAATACGAAAACCTTGACCTTATCGGCAATGCCAGGGTTGATTCTGTCATTTATGACCTGGCGCCAGGACCAACTGGGAAAAAGGGCAGACCAGCGGTACACGGAAGAAAACTGTCCATTAAGGATGATTTTACACTGTCAGATGAAAAAATCGGTGACTACTATATGGCTGTACGCCGGGTTCTTACGAATATTTTTGGTCGCAGGGAAGTCATGGCATATGTGACATCTCCGGCAAAGGATTGCGTCACCCGGCGCCTGTTTTTTAGCACAGTCTTTCCGGAGCAGCTTGAGATCTTCTGCGCGTGGCAGGAAAAATCCCCATTAAACCAGACTGGAAGTGACAGGATGCAGTACATTCCCATCCTTTTATATGTATTTAGATGGAACATAGAGGTTAGTTATTACGAACAGAAAACATTCTGGTCACTATGCAGTTACATGGTGCGCAGCCGGAAAGGGATTGAAATGCTGGTTAACCTGATCAACATCACATACTGTGCCATGAAGATACTGCCATATCAGGATGAAGCATTTTCAAAATACCGCACAGAAAGCGTACAGGAATTCCGATTTGCACTTAGTAGTCAGATCCGGGAACAGGTATTTTATGCCCTTTTCGTGGAAAATATCGAAAACCACATAAAATCAAATACAATGATGAATGCCCTAAAACAATTGATTCAGCAACGAGGGTATCATCTATAAAGTTGTAAAGTCGTGAATATCATAAAAACAGTTAAAAGTTGAAAATAATACTCTTCCAACCGTACTTTTTCCAGTATCATTTTCTCCGGCTATCACTGAAATTCCATCTATCCTTACAGAAGCCTCAGTTATTTTTCCAATATTTTGCAAATATAGTTCCATTCTGTGCACCTCCTCTGTTATTTATGATATTATCGTGTCAGGATTTTGATGCCAATCTAACTTTTCTTCTTCCCAAGCTCCTTCTTAATCTCTTTCACCATATGTACTGGTCCATACACAAACAGGCACCTGAGAGTACGGTATATGGGCGACATGGAATCATGACTGACTTTTTTGGTTACACCTTGATGTTCAATTTCCTTATTCGACGCATAACAAGCCATACGATAAAGCATCACTTCATAATATGGTGTCTGCTTTGCGTAGTCCCAATATATGCTTGCAAAATCTCCCTCTGGGAACAGCCATGGTTTCTCAGGTCCCGCATAGTGTATAATTTTCGGGTGTTTTCTTGCCTCCATATATTCCAAATAAAGCCATTCTGGTGCGAGACGGATAATCTGCTTTATTCGCACTCCTGCATAATCGTACATTACATTCCAGCTCATATCCAGTATCTTGACCTTGTGTTCACATAGCTTATTTAGTATGTCCTGATCAAGCAGCTGCCATTCCTTAGATGCTGCCACATCCAGTATTTCTTTTGTCGTAAATGTCCTGCGGAATTCTTTCAGGTTCATGAGCAGCGTGCCCGCCTGAAAATAATGGTAGGGGTTTTCCAGTGCAAGTTCTTTATCCATATATGCCTTTTTATCTGGTTGAAAGCCATTATACAAACCTGCTGTGTCTGGATCATATGCTGCCGCCAAAAGATATCCTTCTACATCCGTATGGTATAGCTCTGCCAAATCTGCCACCGCTATCATATCGACATCTATGTACAATATCTTGTCGTAAGAAGACAACATTTCCGGCAAAACAAGTCTGTAGTAAGTCTCCACACTAAAATGACCCCTTGTGTACAAATCATATCCATCCAAAAGACTTCCGGGGTCTGTAAAACGAAGCGAGAAATTCTTTTTCTCTTTTAGTGTGTCCAATAAATTCTTTTTGTTATCCTCCCTAATATCATGGGACAGCACGAGAATATCATAATTATTTGTTTCTGATGCGTGTTCCCTTATGGACAAAAGAAGAGTGCTGATATAAGGCGCATAGTAATCGTTTGTAGCAATGACAATCGGCACATTTTTTTCAGTAAATGCCGGTTCAATTTTCTCAGGTATATCCACGTTCATGAAAAGCGTTCTTTGCAGCTCACAGGTCTTATATTTTCCTGTATTTTTCAAATAAATGTAATAAATACCAAACAGACGCTCCCCCAGATATCCACTGATACGTTTCCCATCAATTGTATACTCTGAATAGTCACGTCTCTTTTCATGTTCCTCCAGAATCGTGAAAAGCCATTCGCTATACTGGTGAAACAGCTCTCTGGTCATAATAAACATATTACAATAATAACCCAATGTATCTTTATAAAAATAGCGGTATGCTATGTCATAGAAATCTGGGTATTTTTCTTTAATAATGTCCAGAAGGACTTCAATGTCCTCCTTATATTGGTATGGAGTCAATACATACTGGTCAAAATTATTGTGCAGGTCAGAATTTAATTCAGGCAGGTTTACTGGTGGAGTCGCTATGATATCGTACTGTTTTATCTTCCTAGTCATGACATCCTTATCCAGATTCAGCTTGTTTAATGCATTGTCTGTCAGATATTCCATCTCGACATCCTGAAATTTATTGGTTTCAAATGTCTCATCTGCAAACGACATATATCTGCGGTAATGAAAAAAACCATAATAATCAGCCTCTTCATGTTTCCAAGCCCAGTATTGAGCTGTCAGCTCGCAATAACTCTGGTTTTTCTTTGAAATATTTTCTCCTTCATCATCATGAAGCATTCCATCAAATCTTGTTTTACTCTTTGCAGCCCCTACCTGAATCGGATAAAGCAGGTCATGCTTTGGCAAATAACATTTCTTATGACATGAAATGTATATTTTGATATCTTCTTTCATCTGTAATCCCCTCTCATATTGCTCCCTATATATTCTCGCACAGCAATTAACTCATATATTTTTCGTACTCATCAAGTACCTTATCTGTATCACCGATATCTTTAATCAGTCCATCATCAAGCCACATTACCCTGTTACAGAGTTTCCTTAATGTTTTGATATTATGTGAGACAATGATAACAGTTCTGTTTTTATCGTTAATTAATTCCTCCATTCTTGCAAGACTCTTCTTCTGAAAGTGTTCATCACCGACACTTAAAACCTCATCGACCAGTATAATATCCGTTTCAAGGCTTGATGTAATTGCAAATGCAAGTTTAGAGTACATACCACTGGAATACGTTTTTACAGGCATATCTATAAACTTTCCAAGCTCAGAAAACTCAATAATATCTGCCTCTTTGCTTTTAACCTCCTCTTCCGAAAAGCCTAACAACATCCCCGAAAGAAAAATATTACTTCTCCCAGACAAGGTATCTTTAAATCCAACTCCCAGTGACAATAAAGAAATGGCATTGCCTTTTAAGTCTATTTCTCCAACATTAGGAGAAAACACTCCTGCAATTGCCCTCAGCAAAGTAGATTTCCCACTTCCATTTTTTCCGATTATTCCAAGGATTTCTCCTTTCTCGACATTAAATGATACACCTTTTACAGCTTCAAAAATTTCTGCTTTTTCAGCATCACGTTTCAATAAATTTCTCTGAATAGAAAACTTTTTCATCATTTTATAATGAATTTGAACATCTTTTACCTCAATTGATATTTCTTTAGCCAATTTTTCCACCTCACTCTTAATACTATACCATCTTTACATAGTCGTTTTCATTCTTATATATCAATTTCAAACCAATCACCGACAAGGCAATCGATATCACCAGCCATATTGTAAGCATAATACAAGACGGTGTTTCATTATAAAGCAGCGATTTTCTTATACAAAAAAGTAAATGTGCAACTGGATTCATTCTCTGAAGAAGATATCCATGTGGCGCGGGAAAAGATTCTTGCACATTATAAAATATTCCAGTCAAAAAATAAACAAAGTTAAGTATAATGCCCAATGCATTAGTCAGGTCACTGACATATACACCAAAATGCATGATTATAAGGCTGCATCCAAAACAGAATATAAAATATACAAACAAAATCGGAATAACAAATAAGACATTTATCCCTACAGGTACCCTGAAAAAGATTAACATTATTATAATTATCCCGAGATTGATCATCATTTTAAATGCTAATACGAGCATTCTCTGCAACACTAAAATATATTTTGGCATATATACCCTTGAAATAATATGCTGGTTTCCTCTTATCATTTCCACACTCGTCATGACAAGTCTATTAAAAAAGTCCCACATCATAATTCCGATTAATATAAAAATGGGAAAATATGCTACATCTGTTTTAAATGCCACTCCAAATACCAATGCATAAATAATCATTGTACAAAACGGCTCAAGTATCCACCAAAGCCAGTTCAAATAAGAATTGGCAACTTCTGCCTTTAAATCACATTTTGCAGAATAAACTGCAAACCCCCAATACTGTTTTAGTTCTCTAAAAAACCTCATTTTTCCTACTCCTCATTTTGTCTATTAAATATGAAACTTCAGCCACATCCTCGTCAGCCACCCTATACTCCCCCTGCCTGCATAAAGCTGGCAGATCACTACATTCCTGACATACCAAGCGTGCTCTTTCAATTGCTTTCTGGCCAGTTTTTCATACTTTCTACGATATTTC
>ERZ778516.1795-NODE-1795-length-15616-cov-5.199923_pt1 | contig 15616 bp, 14 predicted proteins | sample MGYA00510342_ERZ778516 | MGnify/ENA primary metagenome ERZ778516 (study PRJEB29527, sample SAMN07138961) | mouse gut metagenome | material: feces | host: mouse | place: China:Nanjing | collected 2016-01-25 ... | reverse complement strand
AATAATTTATATACTGAAAAAGATAATTGAATGTGAAGGGATGATAAAAGTGAAGAAAAAAACAAATCTTATAACACCCATATTGCTAATTATACTATGTTGTTTACTTATTATTATTTCTTATATGTGTTATCACATAGATCAGATGTATCAAGAGTTTGAGAAAAATATACACACGCAGAATTTACATTATCAGTCAGAATCTCAGACAGAATATACCCAGACAATAGACTTTTTAGAAAATGAAATTGCAAAATACAGAGAATTTGTAGAAAAACAACAGGACTACCTGATAAAGATAGTGAGCATGATTGGTGTTATATTAACTGCATTGTTTGGTTTTTTTGAGATTAAGGGGAGAAAAGATATTGAAAATATGATACAGGAACAATATACCGATCAGGTTGAAACAGAAATATCAAAATTTATTGGTGGAAATGAAAATAAAAAGTATCTGGATAAATGTATTAAAAAAGAGCATGATGCTAAAAACAAAAAGATATTATTTTTGCTGCAGCAGAGTGAAAGCAAAAATCTTATTGAAGTATATGATATTTTAAAAAATCAGCAGTATCAGGTTGAAAAGAAAAAAGTTAGAGGAAACGTTAAAAACAGGGAAATTGATAACTTGGTAGCCGAATATGATATCATTATTTATCAGGTAGATGAAAAAGAATGCAAGCAACAAGGGTTTGTTCCTGACGAAAATGTTGCTTATGCAAGAATTGCGGATAGATGCAATAATAATAGAGTATACGGCATATTGTATTGTGATAGATTTGGCGGGCTTGAACCAAATTTATACAACCAGTATTTTTATATAAGTGCTGCCAATTATGGTTTGACTGTAATGGAACGAATTGTAAATCTGTTAAATATTATATAGGAGAAAGTGAAATGGGTGAATTAATATATGAAACGATTCTTGGTGCAATGATATCAGAATTGCCATTAATGACAGGCGCTTCCATAACAGAATTTCTTTCCAAATATGAAACACTATTTGCTAGGTATGTGGATTATATTAAATTAAAACAACTTCTTGAGAAGTCAGAACCTGCAGAAAATTGGGGTATTATTTGCAGGGCTAAGGAACTGGCTTTAGGTGATTGTATGGAAGGAAGTAATCATAGCCATCCCCTGTGTAGTATTTTCTCAAATTTAAGTTTAAGAGGAAAATATCCGACAAAGATGTATTATGAGTCAGCAGCATTAAATATGAAAAGCACTATTCCATGTGGTGAAAATAAGAACTTTGATTGCCAAAAACTCATGAACGATTTTAGCAAAGAATTAGAAATGTTAATGTGCTCCTCACCAAAAGAATTTGATTCTTTTCTGGTCGTTATGGATACATTGCTAAAAAAATATTTTTGGTGTATTCCTGCCAGTGGAAAACAGTTCGAGGATGTTTCGCTTTATGAGTATATCAGGACAACAACAGCGATAACTGCTGCACTGATGAAAGCCGGACAAAAAGACGTACCATTTGTCATGGCAGCGGGACATTTTTCTGGAATACAGAATTACATATTTTCTGTTTCAAAAGTAGGGACTGGAGGTGTGGCTAAAAGACTCCGTGCACGTTCCTTTTATGTAAATGCTATGGTCAGTGCTTTGGCACATTGTATAATACATAAGTCAGGTCTGCCGATGGTGAATATTTTGATGCTGACAGGCGGAAAGTTCTATCTTCTATTACCTAACACAGATGATATTGATAACCTGCTTAATAAAGTGGAACAACAAGTATCCGTATTTTTATATGAAAAATTTAAGGGCAATCTCTCAATGGAACTTGTATGGGAAAAGGTATCAGATAATGACATACGAGTCTATAGTAATACAATTGTAATGTTATCAAAAAAAATAAATGGCAAAAAGAACAGGTTGTTGGAGAGTATATTAATTAGTGAAAAAGAATGGCAGACAGAGCGGTTTGTTGTCTATCAGGATCTGGCTCATAAGTCTATGTGTTCTTCATGCAGGAGTGCACTTGTAGAGAGCAACCAGAGCATGTGCCCCAATTGTGAGGTCGATACAGAAATTGGCGGCAGACTGCCAAAGATAAGGATGTTTTCTTTTAGCAGGAAAAGAGGTCAGTATAAGTTGCTGGATGATTACTATCTAAATCTGGAAATAGATGCAGGCGGGGAAGAAAACTATTTAATTATGCTGTTAAATGATCTGGAAATGAATGGTATGTATAATAAGCCTGTCACAGCCTATTATGGGGTAAACCATGTTCCTACAAAAGAACATGGGCAGGTAAAGACTTTTGGTGAGATTGCAGATGAAGCAACAGGAAGTAAAAAACTCGGCATTTTAAAAGCAGATGTGGATACACTGGGATTTTTGTTTTCCGAAGGATTGCAGGACGATAGCGGGGATGCGGTATCAATTTCGAGAGTTAACACTTTGTCCCATATGCTTGAATTATTCTTTGGCGGCTGTTTACAGGATCTGATAATAAACAGGTACCAAAATGTATATTGTGTTTTTTCTGGTGGGGACGACCTGTTTTTTATTGGTCCATGGAACGAGATGCCTGCCCTTGCAATTGATATTAACGAAAAATTCCATACATATACGGGAAATAATGAATGCATGACCCTGTCAGCAGCAATCTGTATAGCAGAAAGCGGAGGGCATATATCCACTTTGGCAGAATATTGCGAAGAGAAACTGAAACAAGTAAAAAAGAAGGCAGATGAGAAGATATCTTCAAATAAACAGGGCAGGAATGGTGTATATTTTCTTGGAAAAGTGATGTCATGGGAAGATTTTAAGGAACAGATTGACTGTGGCAGAAAGTTTGCAGATGCCATAACAAATACTGGCTCATCAATGATAAAACGGCTTGCAAATTATAGTAGTATGTACCAAGAGTATTTAACCAATAATGATCCAAATCAATTAATGTTTCTTCCGATGTTTTCATATGACATGGCAAGAAATAGCGAATCGTTGAAAAAGGATAAATGGCTTCAGGATTATTGCAAAATATTATATAAGAACGCATCAGATTATTATAAAACAGATAAAAATTTTTATTATGTGGAGTTTTGTGTAAAGTATGCACTTCAGTTAACAAAGGAGGTAAGGAAGATTGAATGATTTATTTACTGAGTACGAAAAGGCGTTGAAAGAGGGGTATTTTAAATGGGTGGATGGCAAGAAATGTCTAAAGGAAGAATTTATTGTGAAATATCCGAAAAGGATCGCTGATGAGTTGGCATATGACAGAAGGGACAAGCGTACATTTAAAAATAAGAATAAAAACAAGTTATCTCAAATCTGGAAATTTTATGACCATGCAAGGTGGATACAGGATAGTCTGCGTCTGAGAGGGGAACCTTTAGATGTACTGAAAGCGACACTGTATGAACTTATGCCTGCTGCAGCCTATGCATTGGAAAGGGCTACGATAACTGATGATTTCAGGGAATTCATAGACTTAAATGTTTCTAATATAAAAGATAAGGAAGATTTGGATGCGTTTGTAAAACATTTCCAGTCATTGATTGCATATTTACCAAGAGAGAATTCAAGATAGGGGGATAAAAGATGAAATTAGATAAGATAGTTACATTTTCTGGAACAATTTTCTGTGTTTCAGGGCTGAGTATAGGAGCTTCTTCAAACACATTAGAAATAGGTGGAATCGACAGGGAAGTGATCAAAAATCCAATTACTAAAGAACCGTATATACCTGGTTCCAGCCTAAAGGGAAAAATGAGAGCAGAACTGGAAAAAGAATATGGTGCTTATACAATAATTAAAGAAACAAAAAAATTGGGATTAAATAGTAAAGAACCTTGTGGGTGTGGCAGGATTACATGCCCTATCTGCCTGATTTTTGGGGCACATAAGTACCAAGGCGCACCTTCTGCACCAACCAGGATTATTGTTCGGGATGCCACCCTTTCAAAAGAGTCCAAAGATATCATCAGTAAACTTCCAGATGACCAAAGAGGCTATCTGGAAAGGAAGACAGAAAACATTATTATAAGAGATTCCGGAACTGCTGGTTCACCGAGAACAATAGAAAGAGTTTCGGCTGGAATGTCTTTTGACTTTGAAATTATCCTGAGAGTCTTCGAAGGAGATAACGAGAATGAGTTGATTGATAAAGTAAAAGAAGGCTTGGAATTAGTAGAAAAATCCTATTTAGGCGGAGGTGGTTCCAGAGGTTCAGGGCAGGTAAAATTTAACTATGAGATTATCTGCACGCAAATACAAGACAAAGATAATAAGTCTGTCTAAGAGAGGATATCATGAGTTTATATAAAATTAAGATAGAACCTGAATCATCCTTTTGTTCCCCCTTACAAAGCGATACTTTTTTTGGTGCATTCTGTTGGAGTTATTTATATCAATGTGGAGAACAGGCTCTGAAAGAACTCCTTTACCGTTATAAAAACGGAATCCCAGACATTATTTTTTCTAATGCATTTCCAAGTGGTACATTGCCGCTTCCAGTTGGGATAAGCCAATTAAAAAAAAGACAGGATGATTTGCGCACAAAACAGGAAAGATATCAAAAATATATAGAAAGTAAGAATAAGGAGAACTTATCGTATATTACACTGGAGGATTTTAACAGGATTATTAACGGATCTTTAGAACATTCTGATACTGTAAAGGATACCGAAACCAAAGCAATGTTGTGGCGAAACATGGTAAACCGCGAAACGAATACAGTGGAAAATATAGATGGGGACAGTAATCTGTTTGAAATAGAAGAAACTTTTTCAACAGAGGGATTTGATATTTACATTTATTCCACGCTCGAGAAAAAGATTTTAGAAAATACATTAAGAGAGATGTTCATGTCCGGAATCGGGGCACAGCGTTCTATCGGCAAAGGAGCTTTTAAATTACTCGGTGAATTGGAATTATTTGAAGGTTTTAAAATTCCGGAAAAATCAAACGCATTTGTGGCACTCTCTAATTTCGTGCCTGGAAAAAGTGATCCAATAAATGGTTACTATAAAACGTTTGTAAAATATCCAAAAATCAGTTACACTTCATCTGAAACGGATTCGCCTTTTAAAAAACCATTGATATTTTTAAAGGCAGGCAGCGTATTCTTTGCGCAGCCCGTTAAAAGATTTTATGGATCATGTATAGAAAAGGTTGCATTAAAGGCTGGAACGGTATCTGACGAAATAGTGATAGGCGCATATACGGTTGCCATTCCATGTTATTTGGAATGATGATATACTAACGACCGTTAAGATTTTCCAATTTCTGCACAGCCCATATTGCATAGGCGGGCAATACGTGCTGTGCAGAAAGGAAAATCTAATCGCTTGTAAGTATAATATTAGCGAATTTATAAGAGGTTGCAGAACAGATATGGATATAGAATTATTTAATGCGTTACAGGTACGTTTTATAAAGTTACATTTCACAGTGGCATTTTGTGGGGATTCTGTTCTACCAAGAGATAAGGTGTCTGCTATCCGAGGCGGCATAGGAGAGATGCTTTTACGTATGAATTGTGTTCGTGACAGACAATGTGAAACATGCGATTTTGAAAAAGAGTGTACAGTACAAAGAATCTTATACTCCAAATTTGATAGCAAGCCGGATTTTGTTACAACGGATGGAGGTGTAGGATATGTTCTTGAATGTGAAAATTACCAAGAACAATTTAAAGATGGTGAAAAGCTGAACTTCTATTTGATATTGTTTGGTAAGACAATAGTTCACTTTTATCAGTTATATCAGGCGATATCCATGCTGGGCGAACTGGAAGGGCTGGGAAAATATCATGCAAAATACCATGTTATTGGAATAAAAAATATGGAGGGCATGTCTGTTTTAGATGGAAAAACAATTGACATGGACAGGTATGTAGTGCATATGCTGTATGATTATATTATATTCCGGAATATGCGGTGTGGATCGTCTAAAGGAAGAAAAGATGCTATCTTAATTTTTGATACTCCTCTGGCTTTAAAATATCAAAACGAATTTATTAAAGAATTCCAAGTGGAAGCAATATTGAAATCAATTAGACGTAGGATTTATATTTTGAACTGCTTCGAGGGAAAAGACAATGATATCTTTTATCAGTATGAGGACAGTTCTGTGCCAAAGATTCTCAACCAAGAGCATCATGAGGTAAGCGTTAGTCGCTATTCTATGAGAAAAAATAAAAAAATGATTTTAAAAGGCATAAGGGGTACCGTATTACTAACAGAAATAACGGAAGATGTATTGATGCTCTTAATGATAGGTGAACTGATACATATAGGAAAATATACGAGTTTTGGATTTGGTCGATTTCACTTGAAATTTGTGGATTTATAAAAACTCTGTGTCATACAAAATTATTTACTTGAATAATGGAATTGATATAAATAACGGGCTGTCGCAATAAGCTGTGATGATACAAAATATTATATAAACCGCAGCATGGTATTATGCTATCTTGTATACTTTTCCCTTAATGCTGCAGCCCCATTCCCTTCCTCACATTGAACCATTCATCTTATATTTTTTATCAAGAAACTTCTTTACATCCTCCATTGTTGTTTCCCCCTTTTTTCCTTTTCAATATATTCTTTCAATTCTTCTGTCGGCTCTAAACCGTCCACTTTAATCATACCAATTGCATAATCCCAAGCATCTGCATTGGTCATCCAAATCTTCTCCCTCTATTTCAGCAACACCACAATATAATTCGAGAAATACAGCAATGTCAACAGCTTACTCTCTGCAACTTGTTCCTGAATCCATGTATTTAAATGAAACCAGTCAAAGCTCCCGATTAAGATAAACGCCAGCCATATCACCGCAACCGATTCCACCAATCCAAGCGCTGCACCGGCAATCTTATCCGCAAGTCTACCGACAGGCAGCGCACGCACCAATTTCAAGGAATCTGTTACTAAGCGGACGATCCGATAAATCATGCGGATTGCCGCAAGCAGTATCAATGCCATTACCACGCCGCCATAGCTGCCCTGCATAAAATTACCAGCGCCTTTTGCAACGATTACAAGCACAATCACGCCCAAAATACCCGAAACAATACGAATAATTCCTTCCAGAAGCCCCCGCTGCCAGCCCCAAAGCGTGCCAACTGCCAATACTGCCACCACTATTACAAATAAAATATTAATCTCCAATCTTTTACCTCCGACAAAATGCATTACTTCACCAAAATACAGCCTATCTCCTAAGACAGCCTATCTTTTAATACAGTCTATTTTTTAATACAGTCTATTTCTAATATTATCTATTCTCTAATGCTGCTCTATTCTCTTAATACTGCTCTATTCTCTTAATGCTGCTCTATTCTCTTAATGCAGTTCAATTCTCTAATGCAGCTCTATCACTTGTATTCCGTCCTCCGTCACAATTGTATACTTCGCAATATTTCCCGAAGGAATCAGACAAGATATGTATTCTCGAAAATCACCCTCAAATTTCAGTTTTCCCTCCCAATTATAAATAATGCACCCACTGTCATCATGGATAACAATTCCAATCGATTCAAATAAAATATCGGTATATTCCATATCGAAAAAAAGTTCGTTAACTTTCTTGGCATTGGTGTCATAGACTTCCATACGATATGTCGTATCGCCGGAGGAATTAAAGAATACAAGCCCAATATGACTTTCATCATAAAACACACTCTGTATTTCCTCAGAAATAATGGTTTCTCCTAAGCTTTCCGGTTTCTGCCTGCCTCGGAAAAACATAATACGGTTATCCGCCACTGCAAAAACCGTGTCATTTTCCATAAAATGTACCAACGGAACCACCGCGTCCGAATATCCATATCCGCCAACTAAATTGTCCGTATAATTTTGTCCGACTGCGCTGAAATTATAAAATCCAATACTGGAATACACTTCTCCTTTTTCTGCCTTTATATACGAAACGGCTAACTGTGTACCGTTATCGGAAATATCAACGGCAATCGGATAGCCAGATTTGCTCATAGTTGTCATAAAATCCACAAGCACTTCCCCCCTTGCGCCGTCGTACAGACAAATAACGGTAGAAGGCGCGTTGTCCAATATAACGGCTACAATGCCGTTTGACGATACGCAAAAGTCACGAATCGGCATCGTTGTATCAATATAGCCAATATTTCCCTGTGTATTTGCCACATAAATACTTCTGCCATTATAATCACCTACAGCCACTGTCTTTTTCTTTGTTCTAACAATGGGATTCTGCATCTCATACGTTTGATTCCAAATCACATTACCGCGCGTATCTGTACAGTTCATACCATCTTTACTGTAAGAGAACAGTGTCCCATCAAGATTTAGACACTTGGTATCATCTGCACGCACCCATTCGTGTTCCTGTACTACTTCATAGTCTGTATATACTATATTTTTCCAGTTAAAATAGGCACATAGCAGGAAAAATCCCACTAGTGCCAATACAGCCAACACTGTATATAGTTTAAGCTGGCGGTGCCTTGCAAGCATATTGTCGAGTGACTTATTGTCTTTCAGGCTTTCATCTGCTGTTGTCGTTTTCTTATGCCGATTGCCTTTTATAAGGAATTGGTTGCGTTTAAAATCCTTTATCTCTGCCATCCGTATACCTCATTCTCAACCATGAATAACTATAGTATATCATGATTTTTACGGAAGTAAAAGCCTTTGTCCATAAAGAATGTTATTTGGGTCTTCAATTTTATTCCATTCGCAGATTTCATCTACCTTAGAATAGTTACCATAAACCTGAAAACATATGCTGCGAAGCGTATCACCACGGCGTACAATATAATACTGTGGTGTGGAAGCAGGGGATGTATTTGCAGCTTCAACTCCCTCTTGTCCAGCAGTATCCGCACTCTGCGCAATTTCGTCTGAGCCTGCTGCGTCTTGCGTATCGTCTGCCACGTTATGATTCTGTACATTTGTTTTTGTACTTTGCTGTGTGCCGGGTGCCTGTGCTTCTACTCCGGCTGGCTGCTGTGCTGTGGGATTATTCTGAACATTCGTTTCCGTTTTTGATGGTAACATTCCTGTATTGCCATTATTCTGCGGTATTCCGTCTGCGGAGCTTGCTATATTATTCGCATTTCCGTTCTGCGGCACTCCTTCTGCGGAGTTTGCCATATTATCAACATTTCCATTCTGTGGCATTCCTTCAGCCTTTGCCGTATCTGTGCCTATGTTATCCGCCGCTTGTCCGTTCTGTCCATTTACCATAACTCCCTCTTTGGGATTCTCTTGTATATTCTGCATATTATCTGCCGGCTGGGCATCCTTCCCCTCTGCTGCAGTTTGCGCTACGTCTACCGTACCCTGTGCATGATTTGCATCTTCCCCAGACAAACCGCCTTGTTTTGCAGCTTCTGCATCTGTTTTCTCTGCTTGTCCGTTTATCTCACCAATCTGCTGTTTTTCCTCCCCATTTAATGCTGTTGCAATCGCTGTAGCATTTGTTAAAACAGCCTCATTCTGCTTTAAACTCTCTGTTACCAGCGCCAGACAATAATCAATGGTGTCCTGCATACTTTTCATTTTATTGTAATTATTCACGGAAATAATACCATATGCCATTACGCAGACCACAAAGCCAAGACACAGCGCACTCACTACATTCCAAATAAAGCTGACTTTTGCCTCACCGCGGTTATATGCCTGTGCGATCCTGCCATAACGCACCGCCTCATCCGTTTCCGCACGCACCTGCGCACCACGCCGCGGAGGTCTTGTCTGTGCCTCCTCATAGCTTTCAGACGCTGCCTCCTGTGCATATTCTCCTTCTCCCTGCTGTCTGACTAAATGGGAATTTAAGTTCCATTCTATCAAATAGTTCTGCATTTCTTCATTTTGGTCGTAATAAATATAAAAGTCGTCCAAAATAACGCTTGTATTTTTCAGCGCGATTTCCAAGCGCAGCCCTGATTCTTTATTTACGCCAACCTTCGCATTTCCCAAAAAAGCACAGCTGGGGAAATATCGAGTGCCTTTATCCTCAGGAAACGGCTGCTGTGCCGCACCTGATACCACAAGAATGCTTGAGCCCTCCTCTTCATAGCGTCTGCCAAAAAGAGCAATCTGTGTAGGACTTGGTGCATTTACATAATACGCCGCTGTAAATTTCTTAATAAAAGTATGCACATAGTCTTCAAGATACAGTATGTATATGCCCTCGGGAGTCCCTATAGTACGTGTGTTTACTGGAATCTGTGATCCATTGTTTTGCTTGTCCATTTTATCCTACCTTTCTTTGCGCCGTATATTATTATCGCAGTTCCCTAATATCATAGCACACGCAGGATAATAATTTTGTCGAAACAATGATGTCAAATCACAAAAAAAATCGAGTGGCAGGTTTTCTCTGCATTGGTGTGTACATAAAACAAGGCGGTTGTTTCCAAACCGCCCTGCCAGTTCAGGCACTGAACTGTTCCTTACCAATATAGTTTATAAACCGTTGTTGTCTGATAGTTTCTATCCGGCCCATAAATAACATTGGGAAAATGTTCCTGATTGATGGAATCCGGAAATGCCTGTGTTTCAAGGCACAATCCACTGCGCTTCCCATAAGAAGCATCCTCTTTGCCTGCCACTGGTTTAATACAGCTTCCCGCATAGAACTGAATCCCTGTCTGGTCTGTATAAACTTCCATGCGTCTGCCTGTTGTTGCTTCCTCCACAACGGCAACTTTCTTTAGTGTTCCATCAGCATCGTCAATTACCCAGTTATGATCATAGCCCTGCCCATATTTTAACTGTTCATTCTCTGCCTCAATATCCTTTCCAATCTCTTTGATTTCACGGAAGTCAAACGGCGTATCTGCTACAGGCGCCAGCTCTCCGGTAGGAATCAGACGCGGATAAATCGGCGTATAACGGGAAGCATTTATCTGGAGTTTATGCTGCTCTATATTGCCACTATTGTGTCCCGCAAGATTAAAATATGTGTGGTTCGTCATATTTATCAGTGTTTTCTTATCACTGGTAACATTATAATCCAGTTTTAATTCATTTTCATCTGTCAGTGTATATGTCACCTGCACTTTTTTATTTCCAGGGAATCCCATAGAGCCATCCTTATCCTCCAAAGAAAAAGTAACATAGTTCTCCCCTGCCTGCGCATTCCACAATCTTTTGTGATATCCCTGATTTTCGTCGCTGTGCAGATTATTTGTGCCATCATTTACTGCAAGCTGATATTTTGTGCCGTCAATCATAAAGCTTGCATTGTCAATACGGTTCGCGCTTGGTCCTATGGTTGCGCCAAAAAAACTGCCGTTGCTAAAATACCCTTCTATCGTATCGTATCCCAGCACAATATCGCTGACATTTCCTTTTTTATCTGGAACCAAAAAACGTACTAAAATTGCGCCGAAATTCGTTACCTCCACGCTGACGCCATTACTGTTTTGAATGGTATAAAGCGTTACTTCCTTTCCCTCTGGTGTCTTTCCAAAATTCTTTCTTGTCACTGGCATATTTTTTCCTCTCTTTCTAATTTGCTATACTGTTTTCGCACAAAAGAATTACAGTTCTGTTCTTCCTTCTAATGCACGCAGCAGCGTTATCTCATCAATACATTCCAAGTCGCCGCCGACTGGAACGCCGCTGGCAATCCGCGTTACCTTTACCCCAATTGGCTTAATCAGCTTTGATATATACATTGCTGTAGTTTCACCCTCAAGGCTGGAGTTCGTAGCGATAATCACCTCGTCCACTTCTTCCTCCAAACGCTTCACCAATTCCTTTAGTTTAATATCGTTTGGTCCCACGCCAAGCATTGGCGAAATTGCGCCATGCAGCACATGATATACACCGTCATATTTTCCCGTCTTTTCATACGCCGCTAAATCCCTGATATTTTCAACCACCATTATCATTTTATGGTCACGTTTCAGATTTGCACAGATAGGACAGATTTCCTTATCCGTCAATGTAAAGCAGTTTTTGCAGTAGTGTACATTTTTTCTTGCTTCCACCATAATATGCGCAAAATGCTCCACATGATCCGGCGGCATATTAATAATATGAAGCGCCAGACGCTGCGCCGACTTGCTGCCAATGCCCGGTAATTTGGCAAACTGTTCAATTAATTTATTGATATATCCGCTGTATAATTCCATTAGAAGGGTAATCCTCCGCCCAATCCGCCTGTCATTTTGCCGATAAGTTCATTGTTTGCCTCCTCAGCCTGACGCAGTGCCTCATTGGTTGCTGCCATAATAATATCCTGCAAGGTTTCGATATCGTCCGGATCGACAACTTCCTCGGAAATCGTAATTTTCAGCATTTCTCTTTTTCCGGAAACAACCACTTCCACAGCGCCGCCGCCTGCCTTTGCAGTAAACTCCTTTGTTTCTAGTTCTTTCTGACCTTCTTCCATCTGGCGCTGCATTTTCTGTGCCTGTTTCATTAAATTACCCATATTCCCCGGCATCCCCATGCCGTGCATCCCCATGCCGCCCGGAAATCCACCTCTTTTAGCCATTTTTATCTTACCTTTCTAAAATATACTTGCGAACGATAAATCTTGTTATATCACCCAAGATAATTACGCTCATGAATCGACATAATTGGCAAACTTAAGCATTCGCCATGATACATTAATCATCGACATATTCAATATCCATATTGATTACTTTTGATAAATCCACATAACTGTCCTCAAAGCGCTGTCCATCCGCAACACACTCTATTTGTACGGAAACTTCTTTTTGCAGGAAATTGGATATCATATTCTCCACAGTTTTTTGGTTATCTGGAATCCGCAGGGAATCGTATGCTAGCCCTTCTCCTACAACAATTATTAAACAGTTGTCGCCGCCAAGGCTTAAGCGTGCACTTTTTAAATATGATCGCATCGGCTGCTCCGCGTTTGCAACAATACTCCGCCAGCTTCCTACAATCCGCCTGATATCGTCCGGAATCGCTTTGGGAAGTTCCATTTCTGCCTGTGGCGCAGCTTCTGTCCGCACCGTCTGCACCACAGGTGCTGTACTTACAATGCCGTTTTCTAGTTTTTCTTCCAAATCACGCACTCTTGCCGCCATTGCGTCATTTGTAGTTTCCATTGCAGGACGGCAAAGCTTAATTATTGTCATTTCTATTAAAATACGTTTCTGCGCGGCATATTTCATCTGTCCCGACAACTCGGAGAAAATACGGATATAACGCATAATTTCCTGCGCTTCCAAGGTTTCCGCTTCCTCCTTTAAACGCTGCAAGTTGTCGCTTGACACATCAATAACATCCTCCATCTTACTGTCTGATGCCTTAATCAGCAGAAGATTGCGCAGATACCATATAATATCTGTGACAAATTGTGTTAGTTCACGCCCCTGCATCACCACTTCCTCAAGCAATGAAATACAGCCTACAATATCTCGTGCTCCAATCAATGCAATAAAACGGCTAAAGACAGCCGTATCGACTGCCCCCAGCACATCCAGCACTTTATCGTACGTTAGTTCTTCTCCAAAATGGAATGCAATACACTGATCCAGAAGACTTAAAGCGTCACGCATTGATCCGTCCGCGGTTTTCGCAATATATTTCAGTGCCTTTTCCTCCACTTGCACCTGCTCCTGATCCATTAAATCGTGCAGCCTGCCGGCAATTGTTTCAATGGTAATGCGCTTAAAATCATAACGCTGGCAGCGGGATAAAATCGTGATTGGTATTTTGTGTACTTCTGTTGTAGCCAATATAAAGATTACATACGACGGTGGTTCTTCCAAGGTTTTAAGCAACGCGTTAAAAGCCCCTATGGAAAGCATATGCACCTCGTCGATAATATAAACCTTATATTTTCCCTCGACAGGCGAATAAGACACCTCGTCAATAATTTCACGAATATTGTCCACTCCATTGTTGGACGCAGCATCAATTTCAATCACATTCACGCTCGCGCCTGCCGCGATCGTCTGACAGCTTCTGCAAACCCCGCAAGGATTTCCATCCACAGGATTTTCACAGTTAACCGTCTTGGCAAACAGCTTGGCAATTGTCGTTTTGCCTGTTCCGCGCGTCCCTGTAAAAAGATAAGCATGTCCAATGCGCTCTGCTTTTATCTGATTGCGCAGCGTCATTACGATAGGATCCTGACCTTTCACATCCTCAAATAAATCAGGACGGAATTTTCGATATAATGCTGTATATGACATATTGCACCCCAATTACATCGGCCAAAACTTAATCGCCGAAACTAATACCGAGAATCTTTGCCTCCTCAATCATAGAGGAATGTGGATCTACCGTCTTTAACTTTCCAGCCACATCCTCTAAAGGAACTTTTACTACTTCTCTGTTTACATATCCTACCATATAACCGTACTTGCCTTCTAAGATCAGTTTCGCTGCTTCCGCACCCAGACGGCTGGCAAATACTCTGTCATAAGAATCTGGACTGCCGCCGCGCTGTGTATGCCCGGGAACCGTCACCCTTACCTCCATACCGCTCTTTTTGGTAATCTGATCTGCGATTTCATAGGAAACACTAGGATATTTGTAATCCTGCATATACTTTTTAAACTCTTTTTTCGATAGTTTTGCCACATCTTTGGAGATTGCGCCCTCTGCTACAGCTAAAATCGTGAATTTGCTGCCGCGCTTTGTACGTTTTTTAATTGCGTCAATCACCTTGTCAATATCATATGGAATTTCAGGGATTAAGATAATATCTGCTCCGCCTGCCATTCCTGCGTTTAATGTAAGATAGCCTACCTTGTGGCCCATTACCTCGACAATAAATACTCTGCCGTGGGAAGCGGCTGTTGTATGAATTTGATCAATACACTGTGTTGCAATATCTACAGCACTCTGGAAGCCAAACGTCATATCCGTGCCCCATAAGTCATTATCAATCGTCTTGGGAAGCGTTACAACATTTAATCCCTCCTCGCGCAGCAGATTTGCCGTTTTATGTGTACCATTGCCGCCAAGCACAACAAGACAAGTCAAATTAAGCTTATAATAATTGTGCTTCATTGCCTCCACCTTGTCCAGCCCATTTTCATCTGGATCACGCATATTCTTAAAAGGCATACGGGAACTCCCCAAAATAGTACCACCCTTTGTTAGTATACCGGAAAAATCAGAAAACTCAAGATTTTTATAATTTCCGTAAATTAATCCCTTATATCCCTCAAGGAATCCAAAAAGTTCTACATCCTCTTTAGAATTGAGCAGTCCTTTTGCTACTCCGCGCATTGCTGCGTTTAATGCTTGACAGTCACCGCCACTTGTCAACATACCAATTCTTATCATTGGAACCTCCTTCTCGCACCTATTGCTGCGTTTCAAATTTTATCGGTTAATTTTCATTATAACTTATTTTTTGAAACGTAACAACTTATTGATGGAAAAAATTGAATATATTTTTACAAATAGTCATCAAAATATTCTATTGGTACATTATCCAGCCAAATAAACACCTGCAAACACATCCATTACATTTTCCTTTAACTCCTCTACCTCATAGTCCACAATATGTACCCAGCCCTGTTGTCCGTTCTCAGTTTCAAGCAGCAGCCAGCTCCAATCAGCAGACGTTTTTAAAAATCTTACTTTCTGTGGTGGTATGATAAAGGTATCTTCACCTTTTATTTTTTTATGCAGCGGCAGTTCCCGATTCAGATCTACAA
>ERZ778516.1792-NODE-1792-length-15658-cov-5.156829_pt1 | contig 15658 bp, 10 predicted proteins | sample MGYA00510342_ERZ778516 | MGnify/ENA primary metagenome ERZ778516 (study PRJEB29527, sample SAMN07138961) | mouse gut metagenome | material: feces | host: mouse | place: China:Nanjing | collected 2016-01-25 ... | reverse complement strand
CTGAATATCTGTACAAAGTCTTTAAGGATAGTTAAATCTCATGCGTCAGCCCTGATATTATTGTGTAATATGCTGTGATATACCTGGAATTTTGCTAATTTTGTAAATCAGTAATATAATAGTTGTACCATGAAAAGATTTATTGCATATTTCTCCATTGCCGCATTGGCTTTTGGAGCATCGTCACAGTCTAAAAAGTCGGACGTGCCACACTCTTCCAGATATGAGATCGAGAGGGACATGCCCACATTTCTTGACCGGATACATGAGGAGCTGACCTATCCTCTGGCATGGGGAAACAGTGATATCAAGGACTACGGTGTCTGGAACCGGACAGCAAGGGATAAAGTGATAGAGCTGATGCTCACGCCTCCCAAGCATTCCTCTTCGTGGGCTCCTGAGGTTGTGGCAGAGGAGAAGCGCGACGGTTACACAGCCCAGAAGGTGGCATTCAATCTTACTGACTATTCTCGTGTCGAGGCTTATGTGCTCACTCCCGACGGAGATGGCCCTTTCCCAGCCTTGGTGGCTCTTCATGACCATGGCGGACACTACACTATAGGAAAGGAGAAGATGATACGTCCGTTTGAGGTTGATGCTTGGGTTTACGATGATGCCGACAAGTGGGCCGACAATCTTTATGAGGGTCAGTATCTTGGTGACTATCTTGCGAAGAACGGTTATGTGGTTATTTCTGTGGATGCCCTGTTCTGGGGTGACCGTGGGCGCAAGGAGGGCCCTGACGGGAGCAAGCATGCCAATATTGCAGGTAATTTCCAGATGCTCGGACGCAACATGAGTGCGTGGATGAACTTTGAGGATATGTACACCGCCGAGTTCCTTGCCACTCTTCCTAAGGTGGACCCTGAGAGGATAGGTTGCATAGGTTTGTCCATGGGTGCGTATCGTTCCTGGATGCTTGCAGCCCTTTCGCCAATCATTAAGGCCGGTGTGGCTGTGTGCTGGATGACTACTACCGACATCCAGCTGTCCTGGGAGTATGGCAGGGAGAAGGGTGGTTTTGCCAACTGTCTTCTCGGTGTTCGCAACTATCTCGATTATCCGCATGTAGCCTCGCTTGCCTGTCCGAAGCCTATGTTTTTCCTTAATGGAGAGACCGACAAGCTATTTCCGACTGTAGCCGTTAACAAGGCGTTCGGCGAGATGCGCAAGGTGTGGGAGAGTCAGGGTGCTTCCGACAATCTACGCACAGAGATATGGGACATAGGTCATCAGTGTCATAAGAAGGAGCAGTCGGAATGCCTTAAATTTCTTGACAAGCATTTGAAATAATAATAATAATATATCATAGAATGAATAAATATCTGCTTTTGCTCCTGTTGCCATTCGTTACATTCGTTTCATACGGTGTAAATGGTTCGGATCAGGACTTGAAACTATGGTATGACCGGCCTGCCGACTATTGGGTTGAGGCATTGCCTCTTGGCAATGGTCATCTCGGTGCGATGATGTATGGGATAGCATCGCGAGACACTGTTCAGATCAATGAGGACACATTCTGGTCCGGAAGCCCTTATAATAACTATAATCCCAAAGCCAAAGGAAAGCTAAAGGAGATACAGTCGCTTATCGACCGAGGTGAGTATGCCGAGGCTCAGAAACTGTCGATGGCTAATATCACTGCTGACAGGAGTGTTACGGCTCACGGTATGATATATGAGTCGATAGGCAATCTCATACTTGATTTTCCGGGTGTGGAGCGTATTCCGGATAATTATCGCCGTGAACTTGACCTTGGAAGTGCCGTTGCCAAAGTGACATACACTGTGGGCGGTGTGGATTATACACGTGAGATGTTCACATCTCTTACCGACGATCTGATCATAATACGCATTACTGCCTCAAAACCTGGCAAGGTGACGTTTGCCACATCATTCACAGGCCCTTTAAAGAAGAACAGGACCGTGGCAGTGACCGAGGTGGTGGATGGCACTGACAATATGCTTAGGGTGAGTTGTGCTCATGCCCGAGAGGCGGAGGAGAACATCCCTAACAGGCTGCATGCTACTGCAATAATTAAAGTTATGGCTGACGGCGGAACGGTTACGCCTGATGATGAGTCAGGACGCATATCGGTCAATGGTGCGGATTCAGCGACAATATATGTCTCGGCTGCAACTAATTTTAAAAATTATAGAGACATTTCAGGCGATAGCGAAGAAAAGGCTATGTCGGCTATCAAGAGATTCGACAAGGATTACGCTACAGCCAAAAGTGATCATGTGGCGAAGTATCGCGGACAGTTCGGGAGAGTGAGCCTCGATCTCGGTTCCAATCATGAGCAGGAGGCTAAGCCTACGGATGTGCGTATACGGGAATTCTCTACGGTTCATGATCCGTCGCTTGCCGCCATGTATTTCCAGTTCGGACGTTATCTTCTTATAAGCAGTTCCCAGCCTGGCACACAGCCTGCTAATCTACAGGGCATATGGAATCCGAGTGCCGGTCAGTATCCTGCCTGGGACAGCAAGTACACGACAAACATTAATGTGGAGATGAACTATTGGCCAGCCGAGGTCACCAATCTCAGCGAATGTCATGAACCGTTTCTACAGATGGTAAGGGATGTGAGTGTGACAGGCAAGGAGTCTGCGTCTGAGATGTATGGGGCGCGCGGATGGACGCTTCATCATAACACCGATCTGTGGCGTTCCACCGGAGCGGTTGACTATGCATCGTGCAGTGTGTGGCCCACATGTAATGCATGGTTTGCCTCGCATCTGTGGGAGCGTTATCTTTATACAGGCGACAAGGGATATCTTGCCGGAGTATATCCGATATTGAAGTCCGCTTGCGAATTCTATCAGGATTTCCTTGTCAGGGATACTGCTTCGGGATATATGGTAGTGTCGCCATCCAATTCTCCGGAGAATCATCCTGGACTCGGATCGTATGTCGATGACAATGGTAAGAAACAGAATGTGGCCCAGTTCAGCGGTGTGACGATGGATAATCAGATGGTGTATGATCTGCTCAGCAACACCATACACGCTGCTCGTGAATTGGGCATGGATAAGGAATTTGCCTCAGAACTTGATGACCTAAGGATGCAGCTTCCGCCGATGCATGTCGGAAAGTACGGTCAATTGCAGGAGTGGCTCAAGGACTGGGACCGAGAGACGAGTGGTCACCGTCATGTGTCTCATCTGTGGGGGCTTTTTCCTGGCAATCAGATATCTCCATACTCCCATCCCCAGTTGTTTCAGGCTGCAAAGAAGTCCCTGACAGGCAGAGGTGATGCGAGCCGTGGATGGTCGATGGGATGGAAGGTGTGCCTTTGGGCGAGACTGCTTGACGGAAATCATGCTCACACACTGATATCGAATCAGCTCAAACTGATGGACCCGAATGTGACAATCAAGTCGCAGGACGGCGGTACTTATGCCAATATGTTTGATGCTCATCCTCCGTTTCAGATCGATGGTAATTTCGGATGTACGGCAGGTATAGCCGAGATGCTTGTTCAGAGTCACGATGGGGCTGTTCACCTGCTTCCCGCTCTTCCTGATGTGTGGTCAAAGGGTGAAGTCAAAGGGCTGAAGGCTCGTGGCGGGTTTGAGATCGCTGATATGAAGTGGAGCGATGGCAAACTCTCGTCGGTGACTATAAAATCAACTCTCGGAGGCAATCTGCGACTCCGTTCTTCTGTATCTCTCTATGATTCGGATGGTAAGCGGCTTATACGAGCCAAAGGGGTCAACCCCAATCCATTCAATAGTGTGTATATGATATCCGCACCGGTGATAAGTAATCCCGATAAGATACCGGCATTGAATCTGCCAGCAACTAATCTTTATGATGTCCCTACTGAGATTGGAGCCGAATATACATTCATTGCCAGATAGGTGATGGGTCATCCGGATATATTGGATATGTTTGTTCCAATTAAGAGGATTTATGTAGAAATTTAATAATGGAAAGTATGGCGGAGCATGCTTCACTATACTTTCCATTAATAATATGCCCTCTTATTATTTTAATTGTCTTGATGGCATTCAGTCGGATTGTTCTAAGGTTTCTGTGACATTTGTTGATTTCTTTGGAGAATAATTTAAAATTATTGCAATTTATTAACATAAATGTTGTATCTTTGCGGTCGGATGTATTGTGGTATTGCAATTATAACACTTAATATATTAACCTTAAATTTTAACAATGAGAAACGAGAAATCTCTACAAATCAGAGGTTCCCGAAGTGAATTTTGTTATCACTTTGGGCGTGTCTGCTTCTCGGTGATTTTTGTTCTGATAGCCTTAATGGTATCGGCACAGGATAAGACCGTCAGCGGAACAGTGATTGATGAAACAGGCGAACCGGTCATCGGAGCGACTGTCATGGTAAAAGGGAGCAAGGTCGGGATAGCTACCGATATTGACGGTAAATATACCCTAAATACCCCCCCCACAGTGTTTTAACTATTAGTTATGTAGGCTATGTCACACAGGAAATTCCTGTTGATGGTCGTAGCGTGATTGATGTGACCCTCAAAGAGAGTCGTGAGATGCTCGATGAGGTGGTGGTAGTAGGATATGGTACTGTAAAGAAACGAGATCTCACAGGTGCTGTAGCATCGGTCAAGAGCGGAGATCTGACTATGACACCTGTAGCGAGTGCTACTGAGGCACTTGAAGGCCGAGTGGCTGGTCTTGATATTACACGAGAGTCAGGACAGGCGGGATCGGGCACAAAGATTCTGCTTCGCGGTAATCGCTCCCTTACAGCAGGTCAGGACCCGCTTTTTGTGATCGACGGTATTCCCGGATCAATTGATAATCTCAATCCTAACGACATTCAGTCGATCGACATTCTTAAGGATGCCTCCTCGACAGCCATCTATGGTTCAGCCGGTGCCAACGGTGTGATCATGATCACTACCAAGCAGGCTGAGGAAGGTAAGGTGCAGGTGGATCTTGACACTTATTTTGGATGGAACGGTTTTGCCAAGTATCCCAAGGCTCTCAGCGGTGACGCTTGGCTTGACTATCTCAAGGAAGGATATTATGCCACAACCGGAAATCAGGCTTCCGATCTTACACAGCTCTTCAACGGCTATGGCTATAATGCCGATGTGATCAGACCCTATGTTGAGCAGGGCAAATGGATCGATTGGGTCGACGAGACTCTCCAGACCGGTACTCAACAGAACTATTCAGTGTCAATCAGAGGTGGCAATGAGCGTTTCAAAGGTAATTTCTCATTAGGCTATAACCGTACTGAAGGTATATACCGTGACGATAAGTCGGATCTTTATACCTCTCGTTTCGGTATGGATCTCAAGATCAATAAGTGGCTGACTGCAGGAATGCAGGGCGGATTGACTTTCCGTGATGTTGACAATCGTTCCACACGCCTTAACCGTACATTCAGTTATGTTCCGGTGGGAGATGTGTACGATGCTGAAGGAAATATCAACATTTATCCTGTGGATGGTCTGCAGGATCAGGTAAGCCTCTTGGCTGATGAACGTGAGGGCGTGTACAAAAAGAATTCCAAGACATTTGCCTTCACTGCCAATCCATATCTTGATGTAACTATTCTACCCGAGATGCTCACATTCCGTACGATCCTCGGCACATCGGTGAGCAGCAGCCGTACAGGTGAATTCAAAAGCAATGATACATTCATGATGCTTACAGGATCGGAGACGGCAATACGCAAGGCTTCTCTCGATCCCACCCTCAGCTACAATTATACTTGGGAGAATATACTCAATTTCCGTAAATCCTGGAACAACACCCATAATCTTGGGCTGACTCTTATCACCTCGTGGGCTTATAATCAGAAGGAGAAACATACTGCCTACAATGAAGGCTTCCTTTATGACAAGTTCCTTTGGTATTCGCTGTCATCAGGCACCAATCCTTCCGTATCCTCCTCTTACACTCAGACCAAACGTATGTCCTATGCGGCCCGTGTCAACTATGACTATCTCGGACGCTACCTGTTCACAGCTTCCGTTCGTCAGGACGGTGTGTCACAGCTTTATAACCATTGGGACACATTTCCTGCTGCAGCATTGGCATGGCGCATATCCGATGAGCCTTTCATGGAATCGACACGCAACTGGCTCAACAACCTGAAACTTCGCGTGGGATATGGTGTGTCAGGCAATCCTAATGTCGATGCTTATGTGTCACGTACAGAGGTTACGTCAAATGGTCTTGATAATATCAATTTCGGTTCGGGTCCCATCACGTCTAGTGTGCTTTCGCAGGCCGTAGGTAATGTGGAGATGGGATGGGAGAAATCCTATAACTGGAATATCGGTGTTGATTTCGGCATAATCAATAACCGTATCGACGGTGCGTTGGAATTCTATGATACCGATACCAAGGACGTGCTGTATTCGCGTAATCTGCCATCGACAGGAGGATTATTCAAACCGAAGAATCCGTATAAGATGGTATGCAATGTAGCTCGTATGCGCAATACTGGTTTTGAAATGACTATCAACAGCCGTAATATTGTCACAAAGGATTTCCAGTGGACAACGACCCTGACATTCGCAGCTAACAAGGAGCGAGTTAAATCCATTGATCTTGGCAGTGGTACTACTGTAGATAATCTCGTGTCGCTCGGACTGTTTATGGACAATCCCAAGGACATGATCTATAACTACCGTAAACTCGGTATATGGCAGAAGGGTGAAGAGGCTGATGCAGCTGTGTTCGGGCTTCTTCCCGGTGACTCAAAAGTGAATACCAGGCTCGTAAAGGTGAGCGACGGACTTTGGACTCTCACTGAAGAGGATGGTACTGTGACCGAGTACACTGCCGAGAATCCTTATCAGATCGGAGAAAAGGACAAGGAGCTTATCGGTCATAAGTCACCGTCATGGACAGCAGGTCTAAACAACTCGTTCTACTATAAGGGATTCGATCTGAATGTGTTTATCACAGCGCGTTGGGGACAGACTGTTCAGAGCCCGATTCTCGGATATTTCGGTCGAGTTGCAATGCCTGATTTTTATGATTATTGGACAGAAAGCAATCCAACCAATGATTTCCCTCGTCCGTATATGTCACGCTCCACAAGCCATTCAGCATCCAATCTCGGACTTGGTATTGTGGATGGTTCCTACTGGAAAATAAAGACTATCTCTCTTGGATACACACTCCCGAAGAATGTGCTTGATAAGGCAGGCATGAGTCGTTGCCGCTTCTATGGCACTATAAGTAATCCGTTTGTGTTTGCAAAGGATAAACTTCTACGAGATGTTGATCCGGAGACTGGCGGAACAGACGGATTTCCGCTTTACAAGCAGATAGTGTTTGGTATAAACCTCTCATTCTAAAATTTATAGCTTAGAAATTCAATATGAAAAATATATTTAGAAAAACATTGGCGGTAGTGCTCTGCGCCGGCATGTTCACCGGATGCAGTCTTGACGAATGGAATCCGTCGACTGTCGACGTGGAGACGGCTTATGCCGAGCGTCCTGGGTTTGAGAGCCTGATCAATTATTGCTATGACGGTTACTACTACCTGTATGGTAAGATTGACGGTATTGGTGCCATGGAGCTTGGTACGGATCTTTGGATAAGCGAATCATTTGAGAGCGGTTTCACACAGTATAACTCGAATATGAATACCCAATTGGGCACTCTTAAGACTCTTTGGGAGGGATTCTATTCTACAATAAACTATGCGAACACTGCGATATATTATGCCTCATCTGTGACAGGCTATGCTTCTCAGGATGAACTTTATGCAAAACTTGCAGAGGCTTATTTTTTCCGTGGATGGGCTAACTGGCATCTTGTGGAGCAGTTTGGCGGAGTGGTGCTCAACACCACGTCTTCGGCTGTGACCGGTATAAACAACAGTCCTGTAAGAAGTTCGGAGAGTGATTTCTACGATCTTATCATAAGTGACTTGAATTTTGCTAAGGATCATCTCCCTTATTCCCAGGGAGATGATCGTGGTCGTGTCAGCAAGAAGGCTGCCTTGGCAATGCTTGCCAAGGTGTATCTACAACGGACCCGACTTAAAGAGGCTAATGCGGAAGAGTATGCACGTCTGGCTCTACAGACAGCTGAAGAACTGATAAATAATGCTTCAAAATACAATTGCGCTCTTTACACGAGTGATGCCGATAAGTCAGGTTATGCTAAGCTTTGGGATGGTGAGAACAACAAGAATAACACAGAGTTCCTTTTCATCGAAGCTATTGACCATGAAGGTGACAAGAATCCTGAGGGAAACAACCGTGGACGTACACGCCAGTATTATGAGATGCGTTTACAGAATTATACCGCGTGGGGTCTTGCCGAGAAGAATTGTGCATGGTACGGCCGTTCCAACAGTATCGGCATCAAGCCGACGAAGTATCTTCTGACCACTGTGTTTGAACCTGTCAGGGATCCTGCCGATACTCGTTTTGCCAACACCTTCTTTACCGAGTATTATAATTCATCCTGGGCTGATAAGAAGATTTCCCAGTCCATGATTGATCAGTTTGGCAAGGACGCCTCTCTGCTTCAACATGTGATCAAGAATACAGCCGGAACATATAAGCCCGGTGAGGTGTACTATGGCGGACGTACTGTGTTCTATCAGAACAATTCTTCCGGCAACTGCAATATGGTGGACGAGAATGGTGACGGATGGCTTGACGGAATTTCCGTGCTGACCCCTAACTATACTATGTCGGCGGCAGAGAAAGCTATGCTTCCGTTTGTGTGTGTTGATCCGTCCGATATGTTTACTGCTGACGGAAAATGGGTGACAGAGACCACCGATCCTGTTTTAGGCTCGATATATAAGAACACTTATCCGTCAATGAATAAGTTTTCGTCCATTAAGTGGATAAAGGACAATCAGAAGTGGGAGGGTGATGTACCTGTGATACGTCTCGGAGAGATATATCTTGTGGCAGCCGAGGCTGCACTCCGCGCAAGCAATGACCAAGCTAAAGCTCTAAAGTACGTACAGCCTCTACGTGATCGTGCAGCTGTGACAGGACGTCAGGCTGAGATGAAGGTCAACCAGGTTGATATGACCATCGATTTCATCCTTCAGGAGCGTGCGCGCGAACTTGCTGGTGAACAGGTGCGCTGGTATGACCTGAAGCGTTGTGGCAAGCTCACAAAGAGTTTCTTTGCCGCCACCAATCCTGACATCCTTTTCTTTGATGAGGCAAAGCACATTGTTCGCCCGATACCTCAGAGCTTCCTTGATGCTATTGCCAACCCTAATGAATTTGGTACCAATGGATATTAAATATGTATGATATGCCGGATTCTCAGTGTTTGCATTGAGAATCCGATTCTCTAAGTTGATGAGACGGGATCTGCGTGAGCAAGTCCCGTCTTTTTTTATGTGATGTCTCAGCCTTATTTACTGGGGAAAAGTCCGCCCCAAGGATAGCTGCCAGGTTTCATGGTGACATGTGTTCCATTGGGGGCACGCATGCGTATCACTCCGGGGGCTATCTCGTCAGTGATGGTGAATGTGTCCCATCCCAATCTCTGTAATGAGGCATAGGCTGTGGCACCCCCTTCGATTATGAGTTCGCGCGGAGTGTGGATATCTGTAAGGCCACGCACTGTTTCAGCCATTGTCCCGCGTAGATATATCGCGCTCTCTTTCCCGATGCGATGACGGTTGCGGATTGCAAGTATCATGGAATGGGATATGGAGTATTTGCCAGAGAGCTCTTTGATCCATTTGTCAGGGGGTGAGGTCCCTTCGTAAAGGTCGGTGGGCATATAGGATGTATCTACGCCGCAGTCGATAGGGCGGCTCTGTGTGCTGCCACATATTATAAGAGCGTCATGGAGATTGATGTCAGGTAGTTTTTGAGCGACAGTGTTGCATCGGCAATGCTTCTTAATAAATGTAGTGAACAGATCGGCGGCTCCCGCAAGAAGTGTATAGCTGTCGGCATTGTCGACTTCCTTATTTATGTCTTCTTCGCTCACTGCGTCGGCAAACAGCACTTTTTTAATTCCGGCATCTGGAAACCGCGTGGTGAGAACTGAAGAGAATGCCGGAAATTCAGGGTCGAAAGAAAAGTCTGTCTCATCAAGAGGAGTCCCGCTGATATAATATACGCCGTCACGAATGATTCTTCCTTTTGATGGATTGGCAGGTATGTATAGTGCTTGTGTGTATCGAGAACATCTCAGCAATGCTTCCAGTTCTGCAACTACGTGTCCTCTGAGAGCGGAATCGGTTTTCTTGAATATGTGTTCCACGGAATTCATATCCGCCAGTGCGACAGCAGTTTTTGCGGACACTTCAGTAGCCTCGGTTTCGGTCATGGAGCGGGTGTCGGTCGCAATGACTGAAACATCGCATGGTGGAATATCCTTAGGATTGGTCGACATGCTTACAGAGAGACCGAGACGGTGGGCTATGCCCGCCATCTCGGCTGCTCCTGTGATGTCGTCGGCTATAACGGCAATCATTATTCTTTGATTCCTAAGCGGTATTTTGCCATCCGTGTGGCATAATCGATGCTGAGCACCATCGCATCATCGCTTGCTATACCTTTGCCGGCTACGTCGAATGCTGTGCCGTGGTCCACGCTGACACGGATTATCGGGAGTCCGAGGGTGATGTTGACTCCGTTTGCGCTTTCCATCTTTCCGGTCTCCTTGTTCCAGTTGAAAGCACATACTTTCAGTGGGATATGCCCTTGGTCATGATACATTGCCACGCAGCCGTCATATTTCCCGCATTTGGCTTTTGCAAAGACCGAATCCGGCGGCACCGGACCGTCGACGTTGAATCCGCGGGCGCTCAGTTCTTCGATAGCCGGAATTATCTCAAGGGCTTCTTCGTCACCAAACATGCCGTTCTCGCTGCTGTGGGGATTGAGTCCGGCAATGCCTATATGCGGATTCTCGATGCCGAATTGACGGCACGCGTCGGCAATCAGTTCGGTGACTTCAATGATGCGGGCTTTCTTCACGAGGTCGCATGCTTTGCGCAGAGGCACATGGGTGGATACGTGTATCACCCGTATGTTCTCATCGGCAAGCATCATTGCATACTTCTTGGTGCCGGTGAATGTGGCGTATATCTCGGTGTGGCCGTCAAAATGGTGTCCGGCAAGGTTAAGAGCCTCCTTGTTGAGCGGAGCTGTGACAGTCCCGTCCACCTCATTAGCCATGGCAAGCTCGATGGCTTTTTTTATGCTTACGAATGCGGCGTTGCCACATTGAGCCTGTACTTCTCCGAATCGGAATGTGCTCATGTCTACACAATGCAGGTCGTAGACATCGATTGTGCCATGTTCAAATTTTGCGTCGGAGATGCGTTCCACTGCATTGATTTTGAAATCATAGCCGAGACGGCTCACAGCCTCCTGCATCACTGCTGCATCGCCTGTGACTATCGGACGGCATTTCTCGTAAGTGTCCTTATGGCTGAGGGCACGCACCACAATCTCAGGGCCGATCCCGGCAGGATCGCCCATGGTGACAGCTAAGATCGGTTTCATATCAGTAAAGAGAGTTGTAGATGTCCCTTGCATCCTGTTCTGTGACTTCACGAGGGTTGTTTTTGAGCAGACGTTGAACCTCCATTGCAGCTTTTGCCATGCCGTCGACCGCGCTCTGAGGGATGTTGAGGTCCGAGAGTTTCTGTGGGATGCCGACAGCCTTTGACAGTTCGCATATGAAGTCTACACCATTCTGTGCGGTCTCATTGTCGTCCTTTCCGACAGGTGCGCCACAGGCTATAGCCACTTCGGCATACTTACGGAGATTGGCAGAACGATTGAATTTCATTACCGATGGGAGCAGTATTGCATTCGATAGGCCATGAGGTATATGGAACTCACCTCCCAAAGGATAGCTGAGGGCATGTACCGCTGCTGTATTGACAGGTCCGAGCACCAGTCCGCCGTAGAGAGAGCCGAGGGCGAGAGCCTCGCGAGCCTCTATGTCGCTGCCGTCCTTGACCGCACGCAACAGATTGGCTGCTATCAGTCTTATGCCTTGAAGTGCATAGATATCCACCGCAGGGTGTGCAAACTTATTGGTGTAAGCCTCAATGCAGTGTGTCAGAGCATCCATGCCGGTATCGGCTGTTACCTTGGATGGCACGGTCATTGTGAGCATTGGGTCGACATAAGCAGTGTCGGCAAGCAGGTAAGGGCTTACTATGCCTTTCTTGAGTTTGTCGCGTTCGTCAAGAAGGATGGCATTGGGTGACACTTCGCTCCCGGTCCCGGCTGTGGTGGGGAGACATGCGAGCCACAGTCCTTTCTTCTTGATGAATCCTGTGCCGAAGCAATCTTCAGCCTTCTGATCGCTGTCGATGAATGCCGCTACAAGTTTGGCGATATCGAGCACCGATCCTCCTCCTATGCCGGCTACACTGTCGGCTCGGAATTCACGAGCGATACCGAGTATGGTGTTGAAGTCGTTGAGAGTCGGTTCGGCAAGGATATTTTGGAATACTTCGACGTTTACGCCATTGTCTTTCAACTGTTTGATAGCCGGTTCAATCAGAGGAAGTATCGGAGGGGCTGTAAGGATGAAAAGGCGTCTGTGTCCGAGTGAAAGATAGTCGTCGACAAATGTCTGTATGCAGCCTGAACCGAATACGGTTTTCTGTGGCTGCAAGATTGTGATTGGTTTCATTTATAGACTGTTATTTTAAATCAAAAACTTGACAGATATCAGGCAGGTTCGATATCCATTTGCTTTTCTTTTCTCTTGTCTTCAAGATAACCGTATATGGTCAGTTCCTTCTCGGCAAGCGGGGCTGCGAACAGGAAGCTTGCTATATAACCTACCACAAGCACTATAAGATGGCTGTAAACACCAAGCATATATTTGTGCTGTGTGAAATTCCAGGAGCCGAGGTCAAGGATTGTCTCTTTGATGCCTGTTCCGTGAAGGTCGAGTTTGGTGGAGGTCAGGACTGCGTAGGCGGTGAATAGCACCGATGCTGCTATGCCTATGTATAGTCCCTGTTTGTTGGCACGGCGGCTGAACAGTCCGAGAAGGAATATTCCCACAATGCCGGCCGAGAATATGGCATAAAGTGAGAACAGTGCGCCCAGGACACCTTCTCCTCCCCATGAGATATAGAGGAGGGCTACTCCGACGGCACCTGCACCAGACAGCACTACCATAATGCGTCCGAAACGGAGCTGTTGGCGATCAGTGCTTGATTTTTTGAAGCGCACGTAGTAGTCCTGTACAGCTATGGCAGAAAGGCAGTTCAGGTCTGTGTCGAGGCTTGATATGGCAGCTGCGGCAAGTGCGGCTATTATAAGTCCACGTATGCCTACCGGGAGCTGGTTGCTGATGAAATAAGGGAACACTTCGTCGGCTTTCAGTCCGTCGGGCAGGGCTGGGGCTCCGGATGCATTGTAATAAGCAAACAGGCATGTGCCTATGAACATGAACATGGCCCAAATGGGAACGCTCATCATAACTCCTATATAGGCTGCTTTCTTGGCATCCCGGTCGTTTTTGGCAGCAAGATAACGCTGTACGATGGTCTGGTCCGTGCCGTATTTTTGCAGTGCGTAGAATATACCGTTAAGAGCCATGACTATGAATGTGAGCTGAGTGAAATCCCAGTCATAAGGACCGACGTCAATCTTGTTGTACTCACCGGCTATGCGCAACACTTCTGAAGGGCCTCCTTCGGGAAGAAACAGTAACAATATCACGCATATCACACCTCCGCCTATAAGCAGGCCTCCTTGGGCGACATCCATCCACACTATGGCTTCCATGCCACCCAGGAGTGTAAGGATGATGATTGTGATGCCCAGCACTATCACTATGGCGTAGATGTTGAAATCAAGAAAAGTAGCCAATGCCATAGACACAAGAAAGAATACTGTGCCTGCCTTGGAGAAATGTCCCAGAGTGAAAGCGAACGAGCTGTACATGCGGGCAAAAAGTCCGAATCGCCGTTCGAAATACTCATAGGTGGAAAGCTTCACCACTTTGCGGAACAATGGCACTATGACCCCTATGAGTGCCAGCAGCACCAGAGGCACCATGAGTCCCTGGACAAGAAGTATCCAGTTGCCGGCATAAGCGGCCCCAGGGTATGCAAGGAATGTCACGCTTGATATCAGAGTGGCGAATATCGACATGCCTACAGCCCATGCCGGAATCTTACCGCCGGCAGCAAAGTAAGTGCTTGTGTCTTTCTGTCTGTGGGCGAAATATACCCCTACTCCGATTGCCGATGCAATCGAAGCAAAGACTATGATGTAGTCTATCCAATGTATATCATTCATAGTCTTGACTTGATGGATTGCTCTTCTTCAGCTGAAAGGCGTGTGAGAGGTATGAGCATCCATGGCTCGCAGAGACCTTTGGTCTGCATCATCACTTTGAGAGCGGTGAGTGACTGTCCCAGTGTGCGCCCTGCCTGATAGATTTTTGCTATCTCGTTGGTCTCGTCCTGTAGTCGGTTGGCGGTGGTCATGTCTCCGTCCGATGCGGCGCGGTACAGGTCGTTGAACATTTCAGGTACGTAATTGCCTGTGCTCGGAACTATTCCGTCTCCACCTATCGACAGCGAGTAGGCTGACTGTGCCGCCCATCCGCAGAAGTAAGCGAAATCCTCTCTGTCCCGGGATATGGCGATGCACTGCTGCATACGCTCCAGATCGCGTTCGGAATCCTTCAGCCCGACAATATTCGGATGGTCGGCAAGACGTTTCACAACCTCGACCGGAATGGTCATGTGGGTTGTTGCCAGTATGTTGTAAAGCATGAGGGGGCCTGTGATGGAGTCGGCAAGAGTCTTGTAGTATCCATACATCTGTTCGTCAGTCAAGGCATAGTAGGAAGGGAGTGTGGCTACAATCACGTCGGCTCCCGCTTTGGTGTATGCCTCTGCCTGTCTTAACTGTTCAGCGAAGCAGTTGCCGGTGAGCCCGGCATAGATCAGGATTCGTCCTTTCGAGGCCTTTACGGCGGTCTCTACCATGAGCAGTCCGTCGGAAGCCGATACACTGTTGCCTTCACCTGTGGTGCCCATTAGGAGCGGTGCCACATTGTTCTGTGCGAAAAACTCGATGATTCGTTCTACAGCCGGAACATCCAGCATGCCATTCTCGGTGACAGGTGTGACCATAGGCACCACCACGCCACGATATTTGCAATTCTTCATTTTATGGTTGTTTTAGATTTAAAGTCCCAATACATTTTACTTTCCTGCAAAGGTACGAAAAATATGCCTATAACACAGACATCCCAATGTAGAAAAAATATAGCAATACGCATATTATTGCTAACAGAAATACTTCATACAGAATTGAGTAATTATGAAAACAGCCTTAAATACTGTTAATATTCCGTATCTACTAATACATATGGACACATATATTAACCTTTCCTGTCAAATGCATGACTGAAAGACTAAATGCTTCTGAAATAGCTTGCTCCGATCAATTAATCCTTAGTATAATAAAGAATTATAAGATTTTATCTAATATACAATTTTTTTCCCATAAGGAGATGTAGGCTCTTTAAAAAGAGTCTCTGTGAATGGGTTGGAGTTGTAATTAAATAGATTTTGAGTTGGCTCAAAGATCTTAGAGATAAAATATGATGATGCCTCATCTAATTCAGGTTGCGTTTCTGCATTGTATATCAGGGCTGGCGCATGAGATTTAACTCAAATTCAGTCAAAAATTCACCTGAT
>ERZ778516.1791-NODE-1791-length-15660-cov-21.810958_pt1 | contig 15660 bp, 13 predicted proteins | sample MGYA00510342_ERZ778516 | MGnify/ENA primary metagenome ERZ778516 (study PRJEB29527, sample SAMN07138961) | mouse gut metagenome | material: feces | host: mouse | place: China:Nanjing | collected 2016-01-25 ... | reverse complement strand
CGAAGGGCTTGAAAAGAAAGAAGAAGATTTTGCGGCAGAAGTTGCAGCACAGATGAACGCATAAGGCGAAGTTTGCCTGGTTATTTTGAATGAAGAACCCCTTGTGAATGGCGTGAGAATGTCATTTGCGAGGGGTTTTTGTATCATATATTGGATTTTCATTTCTTGACACCATCACTACGTACCGTTATAATCAATAGGAAAAGAATCTGCGAAATGGAGAATAGAGAAATGGAATTGATGAGTTTATTAAAGGAAAGGCAGCTTTCTATTTATCAGTGTGCTAAGGAAAGCCATGTGCCATATACTACATTGTCAGATATTGTGAAAGGAAAAACTAGAATTGAAAAATGTACGGCAGAAACAATATATAAATTAGCGAAGACGCTCCATGTGACAATGGAAGAAATTTTGGAAGAATGTTTTAGAGAAGATGAAAATGCTCCAAATTTAAGAGATTTTGAAATATATAAAAGTAATATCTGCCATTTAGTGAAGGATAAAGGGGATATGGACTTTATTATTGATATTTTAAAAGAAGATCAAATAAGGACCTATTGGGAACGGCAATGGTATCGGGAAAGTTTTTATCTTCTGGCTATGGTAGATTATTTAAGCAGGGAAAATGGACTTCCATTGTGCAATGATTATGAAGATATAAGGAATTGTACACTGTCAGAGCCGTTATATCCGTGGGATGTTGTTCTTGCTGCAAAATTGGATGATTCCCTTGATAGGAAAGAACAATGTTTAAAAGAAGCGATTCCCGAATTTCTGAGGTTTAATATTATAGAAAGCGAGATAAGGAATGTCTGTTGAGAAAGGTTTTACCAAAGAAAATCTTGACTATTATTTGAAAGAATTGGCAAAAGAGTTTCGGAAAAGAAATGGGAAAAATACGCCTGCTGAGATTGTGTTAGTTGGAGGCGCGGCAATTCTTGCCAATTATGGGTTTCGAGAAATGACATATGATATAGATGCGGTCATAACAGCATCATCAGCTATGAATGAAGCAGTTAATGCAGTAGGCGACCGTTTCGGTTTGCCAAATGGCTGGCTGAATGCGGACTTTAAGAATACGAGTTCTTATAGTCCTAAATTATCGCAATACTCTAAGTATTACCGTACCTATTCTAATGTGTTGAATATCAGGACAATTAGCGCAGAATATCTTGTTGCCATGAAAGTAATGTCCGGGAGACGTTATAAGAAGGATTTGTCAGATATTATTGGTATCTTGAGCGAACAAGAAAGGATGGGAGAGCCTTTAAGTTACCAGCAGATTGATTGTGCAGTAAGAAATCTGTATGGCGGATGGGATAATATTTCCGAATATGCAATACAGGTTTTGAAAGCGGCATTAAATTCAGAAAGTCTAAAAGAATTATTTATGGAACAGGAACGTGAAGAGGCATTATCAAAACAGGCAGTACTTCAAGTTCAAAAATATGAAGGGGAGAAAGTAAAGGAAAGTAATGTGGATGAGATTATTCAAAAAGCTTTAAGGAAGAAAAGGGATGATAGGGATGCAAGATAAAAAGAGGTGCGATAATGATAACTGATAGGGAAGAAATAGAGAGCGTACTTCGAATCGGTGAGAAAATCTTATTAGATCATCCAGAATTGTACAATATGAGTTTGGATGATGTGCTAGTTAAATTGGATGATGGAACAGAACAAATGCTGCACAATAGATGGGGAGTGACGGCATGGTTGGTGGTAAGATCATTGGAATGTTTTGATGTTAAAAATTTGGTTATACAATTGTCGGAGATAGATAGTGGAATTTTGACTTATAAGTATGCAGGGTATCTTCTTCAAGTAAAATATCAAGTAAATTTAGAAGAACTAATATTGGAAGCGGATAAATGTGGGAAGTTCGATAAAATCATACTATATGTCAATGAAAATATTGTATTTCAATCGAAACTAAATGAACAATATATTGGCAGAATTATAAATATGATTGGAAATCATACGGAAAATAACCTTCATCGGACTTTTTTAGTAAATTATGCAAAGCACATTATAAATATGGGGGCGCAAAGACTGACAGAAGAAACACTAGGAAATTTGGCAGGACAGGCACAATATGATTTTATGTCTGTTTTAAGATGGGAATGGTATCAGAAAGATGTGTTAGAAGCGGCAAACGTCGCTGAAAGGATGATTCAAAGGGGAAGCTTTTGGAGTAAAAAAGCTGCCATTGATTTTGTAGAGAGTGGATTCTATTATGATAAAGCGATATTCGGAAGATATTTTGTGCAGTTAGAACATATGGTATTGGAGAATGCAGAACTTTGGCAAATGATAATCAAAGTTTTTGTGAATTATGCCATTAAAGTTACTTCCGATGATAGTGTTGAAGAAGAACAGTTATACCGCAAAGTTGTTGAATATCTGAAAAAGATTCCGGAGGGAACCTTACAAGAAAAAAGCTGTTTTATGACTGCTTTACAGTGGAATAAGGAAATTCCAAAAGAGATAGTGTCAATTTTTCAAACTCTAATTTCAAAATCATTTGGTAAAAATCAACATATTTTAGGTATGCTAAATAATTACTTATATGTGCAATTGGAGAATGCTGGATGGAAAATAATATTGCAAGATATGCGGCAAATTTTTATTGCTAATAAGTATGGCGCTGATTATGAAGAATTTTTTAGAGGAATGTCAACAAGTGTTCATGAATTTTCAAAGTATCCAGAGGAAGTAACAAGAGAAGCATTGAAGGATATGCTTTCAGCGGATGTAGATATTTTTTCCTTTGGATTAGGGTTATTATTGAAAGCTGGCAATCTTTCTAAATTATATAGTGAAAATGAAGTATCTGAAGTAAAGTTAATGTTTTCTAATTGGCAAATGATACGTTTGATGAAAGGAATTCTTTATTTTGCAGTTGAGACGAAAAAGATTTGTCATATGGCTTTTCAGCTTTTGGGGTTTGCCAATGAGGATAATAGTAAATATATAGAATTTTGTATGAAGGAAGTATATGGAAATTATCCGGAAACATTTTTTGAAATTGCAGAAAACTATAAGGATGCAAAAGAGTCAAAGCAGGCAGATTTAGCTAACAGAATTATTAAAGAGCATAACCGAATTTTAAAGGAAAGGGAATTGTGTTACAAGATTAAAGATTTGCAGCCTTCCAAAATTTATCAAAACATTTATCGGAGAGCGCAAATGGATCAGAGTCGACAAATGAATAAGAGGGCACATGATGAATCCTTTTTTGCACAGATGTTTCCTTCACAAATACTTAAATATGGCAAACGAAGTGGATTTATTGTTATAGGGAGACGTAATGAAGAAAATTTTCAGGTAAGTCCATTTGCAAAATTTGAATATAGTGTTGAAATACCGGCGGTTTATACAAAAGATCCAGTGGAGTTTGAATTGCGTAGAAGAAAATATTTGGAGGAGGTGAAACAAAGTGCGTCTGGTAATAAAGGATTACCTGCTTCAACTGAAAGAAAAAGATGAATTAGACTTATTATTATGTGATCTGTTGTTTCAAATGGGTTATATTACAGATAATAGGCCAAAAACCGGAAACAGACAATATGGTGTGGATATTCGTGCATATAATGACAATGAAATACTTCTTACCGTAGTAAAGCAAGGAAATTTAAATCGAAAAAATTGGGACGCTGATCAGAATGCTGTCAGGCAGAGTTTAAACGATATTCAGGATACATATATAGATTTTATCAACGGAAAAAACCGTAAAAAAGAGTTACATGTAATTGTAGCTACAAATGGTGTGATAGATGAAGCGGTTAGACCAAGCTGGGAGGGATATGTAAAACACAATACTACATGGAGTGGAATGAAGGTACAAATTGAATTTTGGAATATAGATAAATTAGTGGATGATGTTCAAAAATATCTATTCGATGAACATATTTTTGGAGCGGAGATGCAGAGCCTTTTAAGAAAAGCTTTGTATTTTATTGATGAAAGTGATTATCGAAATGAGTACTTTGAATGCATTATTGATGATTATCTTTTACGATTAAAAAGTATGGATACACCAAAAGAGCGAAGAAAGAAACTTTCAGGTCTCCATTTGGCATGTCAGATGATTGCTCAATATGCAGCTAAAGCAGGTATTTACAAAATTGGTATTATGGTATCAGAATATCTGATTATCAAATACTGGAAATATATGTTAGAAGACAATAAACTTGGCAAATCATCAGATGTAGAGTGGTTACATAAATTTTTGGCTATATATGAAAAATGGAATCAAAAATATTATGAGGCAGTTCGGTATTGTTGTGAGGGGGAAGACAGGATTCCATTTTATAATCCAATAGAGCAGAGATTGTTGGTGTATGAGGTATTAGGGTATCTGATTTCGTATGCTTATTATTTATCCTTTCGAGGGGAATATGATAGAATGGTGGCTGGAAGATGTTGTGAGGTTCATGAAAGTATAATTAATTTAATAAATAATCATGCACAATTTGCATATGCGCCATATGACCGCCATATTGGAATTGTCAGTATGTTATATCGTCTATTGGATCGTTTAGAACGAACAGAAGATATTTATGGACTGATGAGATATCAGTGTACACGTTTAGCGTATTATTATCTCATGTATCATAAATATCCAACGGCTGCGGATTCCATTGAAGATGCCATTGATATTGATATGGGAGCCTTGGTAGAAGATTATCAGACTTCTGCATTTTGGGGGACTATGTTGGAGTGGATGGTATTAATGGATCAGAGTGAATTATACCAATTTTTACAGAGCTTTTTGAAAGATGATTTGAAAAATGTTACGAAATGTGTATGGTTTATAAGGTCAGAAGAGGAATCCAAATTTTACGATATCTATGCAATGAATCAGGCAGGAGAAGGGATTGCATTGCAATTGGAAAAAACGTTTGATAAGTTTAAAGAAAAAGTGATGTTTATTATGAAACAATATGAGAAAGAACAATTTAGTTTTGATGAATATTCATTTGAAGCATTGGAATTTATTGTTTGTAGATATTATGGATATCTGGTGCGTGTTAAACGAGAAGAACAGAGATATTTGGGGGAAGAACCTTACCCCCAAATTCCCCCAAATGGGAAATAGTTATCCCCCAAATTTGAAAAATCAGAAATCGGAAATTTTAGAAAGCAAAATGAATTTTCCCCCAAAATAAAATTTGGGGGATTAAGCAGAAAAGGTATTGATTCAGAGCAGTCAAAAATCACTGCAAAGCCAGTAAAATACATAGTTCCGGGGATATGCGGCCGAGACGGGGAAGAAGGAAAGTTCGCAAAACAGATGGGGCAGTAAACTTCTGGATGAAAATAATTTACAAACTCCTGGAAATACCATGAAATTGGCATTTTCAGGGGTTTTTTGCGTTTTTTTGGGAGTTCATAAATTATCGTATTTTGAGTATCTTCCCCTAAATCATCATAAGTTATCGTATGGAGGATAGTGTAACTTTACTTGGGGAATATTTAGAAAAAAATGGAAAAGAGACACCTCTTTGTATTTAAGTCCGTGTACATCAAAACAGAGTGTCTGCATCAGGGCTGGCAGATAAGCGGCAGTCAGGGTGGTAAGGCTTGCGTTTAACCTTTACATGGACGGTACGCCAAGCGTTGATGACTATAAACGCAAGGACGGGCAGACGGATGAGTGCAAACCCAATCCGCTGGATTGGGCTGGCAAAGCAGGAAAATAAAGTCTTAGTGATTGATGCGGACGCACAGGGAAGCCTGGCCGCAAGTTTAGGCTTTACGGAGCCAGACAATCTGGAAGTCACTATGGCAAATGTACTGGAGAAGGTAATCAACGATGAAGAAATGGAACCGGGCTATGGTATCTTAAAGCATGAGGAGGGCATTGACCCATATGCAGCCAGTTAAGCACATTTCCATGATGCAGCTTTTGATGATTTGTTTATTTGATGAGAAATTAACAAACCGGCGGGAGGTATCCTAATTGAATCGCCTTGGTTACAGCTTCGACAGAGGAGGAAACATCAAGTTTTTCAAATATATGCTGTAAATGATTGGAGAGGGTACGCTCGCTGATATAAAGCGTGCCTGCAATCTCTTTCCGCTTTCTGCCGTTAGCTATAAGCTGCAAAATCTGTTTTTCACAGTCAGTTAATTCTTCTAAAAACGGAACTGAACCGTTGAAGATAAATTTTCCCTGCATGATCTGTGAAAGAAAAGCGATCAGCATTTCCGGTTCTGTATTTTTGTTGATAAATCCTTTTGCCCCGATTTTTTTGGCTTCGTTGCGGTATACCGGAAGATCGTATCCGGACAGGATAACAATTTTTTGCTCTGGGTAATTGGATAATATCTGCTTTGCTAATTCCAAACCGTCTTCCGATGTTATATTTTTTAAATTGATATCCATGAGCAGGATGTCTGGGGCGTCTTCTTCAATGAATTTATCCAATAGGGAAATATCATTGATACTTTTAAAGTTTTTTATTTCCGGGTAGTCTGATAATGCAATTTCCAGACTTTTGGAAAATAGAACATGGTCATCGACTAATAAAATATTGATAAGAAGCATCTCCTTTCATTGGCAGATTGATACAGACGCAGATTCCATGTGGGAAATTTTGGGTTATACTTACAGTGCCGTCCATGCTTTGCACACGGTCAGTGCTTAATGCAAGACCTCTGTGTTTTGATGAGTCTGCATAGGTGAGGCTGTCGGTATCAGCACTCCCATTATCCTTTACGCATAATACTATTATTCCATTATCCTGTGTAAGCGTTATCCATGCTTTATCTCCCGTAGAGTGTTTGTAAACATTCGTGACGAGTTCTTTCAAAAGCCGGTATATGAAAATATCATATGGCGGGACTAAAAATAAAGCGTCTGAACAGTCAAAAACAATACTGGCACGGCGTTCAGGAAACGACTGTGCAATATATGCAAGCAAATTTTGATAATTCTCTTTTATAGTAAGTTTTGACAGTAATACAGGATGATAATTCTGCATCTGCTCACGGATATAGATATTCATACTATCAAGAGTTTCTGTGATTATTTTCTGTATATCAGGTCTTGTTGATTTATGCATCATATTTTTTATGGAAAGCAGGTCTTGAAGTATATTGTCATGAAGAAAGTTTGAAAATTCAAGATTTATCTGCTCTTCCTGCTGTAACTGTGCTAATGCAGCATTGTATTTGCTTTCCATAACCATGTTGCCTCCTCCCTGCCTTAAATTAAAATCCAGTATGATATTGCAGACATAGATTAACACAAACATAGCGTCCAACATAAGAAGGAAGGATAACCAGCCGATACCCAGAGTCATTGTAATCAGACCACAAATGGTAACACCGGAAAGCAGGATTAACATTAACTGAAATCTGCTGAATATGGCTGACAATGGAAAACTGTGATGCTCTTTCAGTATAATACCATGAATACTCATGGAGAACAGCAGGACAGGGATATACACTCCAAAGTTTGAAAGATTTCCTGTTATTCCCATTGTGGTAAGACAGTATGCAATGAATAAAATGATTATTATCACAAGAGAGAACAGACTGGATTTCCATTCTGATTTAAGGACAAAAGCAGTTCTTTTTCTATGGTAAGCAACAACAAAAACGAAGCAAAGCCAGCTTACCAAAAACTGGATGCCATACAACAAAGCAAACACATTGTCTGATATTAAAATGCCAATTAGGGAGCAGATACAGGTTCCAGTCAGGCAGAAGATTGTTGCTTTTTTGAATTTATAACCGCTCCCCTGAAATAAAAACATGAGTATGAAATTGATAAAAATGCACCATATAACCGGACTTAAGGCATAAAAAACAATATCTGCTATAGTGTTGTCCGAAACGGAAAGGAGCATATACCAACCGTCCAATGCCAGCAGACCGCAAAACAAAGAGATAGCTTTATTATCTCTGATGTTGCAGGAGCTTACATAAGTAGCGTCTATCAGCATCAATGATGACAGGAATAATGATACGATTTTGCTGATGCTGCACGGCATCTGAATATTTATTTCCAGCCCCATATATATTATAAACAGGGTGGAGTTTATAAAAAGCAAAAGCTTAAAGATAATACGCTTCATATTTTCGCCCCCTTATCCATGCTTAAATTATATCATTTATCTGTGTGCATACAACTAAAATTTATACATGATTCCGATAGCCTTGCATATAGCTTGCGAAAATGCCGGATGATTAAGAGGCAGCATTTTCGCATAATCTTTATTTTTCCAAAACCATTTTACAGCAGGTATGGACAGTCATACAGTAATAAATCAGATAAATGATCAGTGTCAGCGCAATAGCCAATATTGTAGGAGCGTATAAAACAATGCTGTTCGCCAAAAGGTTCTGCATAAGCGCTGTTTTATATACTAATGTGGCAAAGATACAGTCTGTCAGTCCGGACAGGAACGGAATGCTAAAAAATGTGATTGCCTGTTTCCTGATAATTTTTTTAATCGTCCTGTTCGTATATCCCATTTTTGTAAGGATATCGTAATCGGATTTTGAATCGGCTATCGCTGAAATATTATTAAAATACAGGATGCTTCCTGTTGCTATAAAGAATAATACCACAAGAAAGCCTATCAACAGGAAAGTAGAGCTGTTTAGGGAAACCACTTCATGTATTCTGTGGGAATTGCCCTGTAGGTAAGGGCTTTTATCCAAATATGCAGACAAAGCCTGGAATAGTTCTTCGTTACCTGTTATGGAACTTCCATTTATACTTAAGACTTTTGTTTCGGGAGCAGCATGTTCAGATATCATTTTGTATAAACTGTCACTTACAATTAAAGTACCAACACTGTTCGCAAATGAAATAGGATTATCTAATGTGGTCATAGTCACAGTGACAGGTATTTCTGTATTGTTTATGAGCAGTGGATAAGTGCTGCCTGTTTCGTCCTTGCCGGAAGCCGGCTGGTATCTTACAAAAATACACTCATTGTTGTTTAGTGCTGTAAATTGCTCCAAAGCCTTTTGCCGTCCCTGCGCTTTCAGAATGGCGGTATAGTCAGAATATGAGATACATTCAAAACCTGCATTCCGAAGGATTTTTTCGTTGTCAGCATCTCCCTTGGAAGTTCCGACACTGTATTCCATGGGAAGCTGCCCGGCAGTAGAAGTAACTTTATAAATATCGGTCTGCAGGAATGTAATATCATCTCCGGATGAATAGTTGTTCACGATCTCCATGATTGCGGACAGATCGCTCTCCTTTTCAATACGGCATTCGATTTCTGACGGCGCAATGCGGGATATTGCTGCAATCGGATAATACAGGGTGAGAGCCATAACGCTTGAAACAGTCAGAGTTGCGGCTGACAGTAATGTGAGCATGATCAGCGTTTTTGAATTGGAGCGCATCCGGTATATAAAACCCGGTGAAGTAATGATTCTTGTTTCCGTATAAAATTTCTTCTTATTTTTCTTGCCAGTCTGTACCGCATAAGGGAGAAAAGATGCAATAAAAAGCACTGTCCCAAAAAGAATGAGTGTAAATGTAAGCATTCCAACAGCATAAAACCCGACTGAAAACCAGACAGATTTTTCGCCCCGCAGGATGTCAAGGGCAATACCGTATCCCAAAATGACAGATACAAACCCGATTATGGAAGGAACGGCATGGAACTTTGTCTGCTTTTCCGCACTTTTTTCAAACCGCACTAAATCCATAAGGGAAGATTTAAAAAGAAATTTGCTGTTTGACAGCGATAATATGATAATAATAGCAAAAACAAAACATGCTGTCTTTATCATGGCATTCAGGTTAAAAAACGGTATTTCTGAATTGTTGACTGTCAAGTCCAGTAATTCTGTAATGCCAAACACAATGCCTTTATGAAATAGACCACCCAAAAGGATTCCGGTTACGAAAGCCCCAAAACAGGAGAGCAGATTTTCTACTGTAAGCAGGGATAGTATCGTGGATTTCCGGTATCCTAATAATGCATAAATACCTAATTCCTTTGTGCGCCGACGTAGAAAGAAACGGTTAGAATATGACATATAAAAAATAACGAATGCCATAAGGAATACAGAAATCGTGCTGCACATGGTTTCTACCCGTCCGTCACCTGATATTTTTTCAAGCATAATTTTATTCATGGAAAATGAAGTGAATGCAAAAAAAATAGTAATCACAAAGGAAATGGATAATAAATAGAGGGCATAAAAGGAAAAATTATTTTTTAGGTTCTTAAGTGCCATAGATAAATGGTTCATGGGTACTTCCCTACCTTTCTGTGTCTAATTTTGCTATTTCATGTGCAATGGATTCATAGAATGCACGCCTGTCAGCATTTTGTTTCAATAATTCCTGAATGATGCAGCCGTCTTTAAAAATCAGGATGCGGTCAGCAAAACTTGCAGCATAAGCATCATGTGTGACCATTAGTATCGTAGTATGGAGACTTTCGTTTGATTCCTTTAAAGTGTTCAGCAAATCTGTTGCGGAACTTGAATCCAATGCCCCAGTCGGTTCGTCTGCAAATAAAATGCTTGGATGTTTCACAATAGCCCTTAGAGCAGAAGCACGCTGCCTTTGCCCGCCTGAGAGCTCACTTGGATATTTATCTAACTGTGCGTCAATACCAAAGCTTTTCGCCAGGCTCCGTATCATGTTTTCTATTTTTTTCGGTGGGAGTTTCTGTAAAGTCAGTGGAACAGCGATATTCTCAAAAATAGTAAGGCTGTCTAACAGCAGATATTCTTGAAAAATAAAACCCAGATTATCCCTGCGGAAATCCGCTGCTTTGGAATCAGTCAGATTTTTAAGATTGATACCGTTTATTGTAATGCTGCCGCTCGTGGGTGTATCAATCGTAGAAAGAACATTAAGCAATGTGGTCTTTCCTGAGCCGGAAGCCCCCATAATGGCGATAAATTCGCCGTCCGTTACGCTGAACGATACTTTATTAAGGCTTGGGCGCTGTGATTTTGCATAAATTTTTGTTACGTTTTTCGCTTCCAATAATGTAGCCATTTCTTTTATTCTCCTTTGCTTTTTGATAACAGTATTGTAATTTGGGGACTTTAAAAAAGAATGAGTAAATTACGCAGATTTTTTGCGTGATTTCCTCATTCTTTTTAATAAGCAGGGTGGTAATCTATTTTCTGTATTTGTAATAGCTGTTTCTCTGCTGTATAGAAAACAGAAAGGTTATATTGTTATCCCTAATTACGAACAGTAAAGAAAGGAAATTAGGATGGAAAAGATGAAATTAAATTAAAAAAAATATTGTTTGGTTATGTGTAAACTATGGAATATTTGTTTTTGCTTTTTTTTCGTTAGGACTATTTGGTGAAAAGTATAGAATGGTACTCTGGATTAACTTTTTTCTTGATGTAGCCATTTGTATTATATCGCTTATACTCAATATTATTTTGTTTTATCTGAAACATAAAATCTCTTTGCTTGTGAAAATACTTCTTTTTCTGATAACGTTGTTTTTTGCAGCATTTACAAGGCACTGTGTATGTGATGCCACGCCGTACTTCGGCAGCGTCCGTATAGTTCTCCAGTTTCCTGCTATGTGTAACGCCCAAAAAAGTAAAGGCAGATGATTTCCCTCTTTTTCTCCGACAGAGAGGACAGGCTTCGGCAAGCTCCACGTTTGTGAGGATAACCCTCTGACCGCATATCATAACCGAGTATTGCTTGTAGGGGTCTGTAAAATATTTATCTGATGTACTGAACGGATAAAACTTTTCCTCTGTGAGGTATTCAAAAGATATTTCCCTTTGCCGTCGTTTATCCCTGTCACGCTATGCGTTGATAGCCACATAGCGAATGACAACTCGCAAAAGGTGTTAAATGTATATGTGATATGCTCCCTTGTATGCTTCTGTGCAAGTCATAAATGATTCCCCATTTCTCCCACATAGGGCAGTGCATGGTTGACAGTTGCACTTTTATAATTCAGAGAGGCGGCAGCAACTTTAGTTCTGTCGCTTTTCTTTTCGGAAAGTTCATATTTGAGTGATTGATATAATTCGTTTAAACGGCTATAATGTATATACAATACACAGCAGGAGGTAAAAAATGTTTGAATATATGACTGCACAGGAAGCCGCAGAAAAATGGAATGTATCACTTCGGTGGGTACAACGGTTATGTAAGGAAAACCGTATTGATGGTACGATGAATATCAATCGTGTATGGCTTATTCCCAAAGTGGCAAAAAAGCCCGTTGATAAACGGAGAAAGGTAACGAATTATGAAGAATAGAATTTTATTATTAGAAGATGATGTAAGTTTGATAGACGGACTGCAATATTCGCTAAAGAAAAATGGCTTTGATGTCGATTTTGTCCGTTCTGTGCAGGAAACCTTGGCTTATTTACCAGAGATAGAAAAATACGATATGCTTATTCTTGATGTCACATTGCCAGACGGAACAGGTTTTGAGATATGTGAAAAGGTACGAAAGAACGGAAGCCAGATACCGGTTATTTTTCTGACAGCTTCCGATGAAGAAGTCAGCATTATCCGTGGTCTGGATTGCGGTGGTGATGACTACATAACAAAGCCGTTTAAGCTGGGCGAGCTATGTTCACGCATCCGAGCGTTGCTGCGGCGGGCAGGATTGTCAAATCAAGAGACAGGAACAGTTATGGAATGTGGCGATATTAAGATAGACCTTTTAGGCAGCCGTGTCTTGTTAAAGGGAAAGACATTAGAGCTTACAGCCGCAGAATACCGTTTAATATGCCTGTTGGTAAAGAATGCAAACCGTATCATAACAAGAGATATTATTTTAGACGAGCTATGGGACAGCACAGGAGATTATGTAGACAACAACACCCTTTCCGTCTATGTGCGGCGGCTGCGTGAGAAAGTAGAAACAGACCCATCACATCCAGAGCATTTATTGACAGTCCGAGGATTTGGCTATCAGTGGAAAGAGGTGGACGAATGAGCCTGTTACATGATAAGTATAACCGTTGGTATTGCATTTTCATTGCTGCCCTTGTTCCTCTGCTTTTTCTGATAGTCTTAACAGTGATAGATACGCAAACGGCGGCTGCAAAAGAAATGTTTCTAACACACGATAATGCGATTGCAACTTCTTTACTGGAAGAAGGAGTTTCAAAGGAAGTAATTGCAACAGCCTTAATGAATACGGAAACAGACACTACAGGAAATAAGTTTTTAGCCGGAATTGGTTTTTCAAACAACACAGATATAGAAAACTTACCTTATGTTTCTATTGTTAAAAATACAACACTGATATCTCTGTTTGTGATGTTATTTCTATGGACGCTGCTTCTGTTTTTGGGTACAATGCTGTTTTTGTATCGCAGGGAAAGACTGTATAGGAAATCAGAAAACATCATTAAGGACTATATAGATGGAAACTATACTGTTCACCTGCCGCAATCCAATGAGGGAAATATTTATCAGCTCTTAGCTTCTGTTGACCAACTGGCTACTATGCTTCAAGCAAAAAATGATACGGAACAAAAGACAAAGGAGTTTCTTAAAAATACAATTTCTGATATATCCCATCAATTAAAAACGCCCCTATCAGCACTCGTGATGTATCAGGAAATTATTGAGAATGAACCAGATAACCCCGAAACAGTCAGAGAATTTTCCTTAAAGTCAGGAACTGCATTAAAAAGAATTGAGCAGCTTATTCAATCAATACTGAAAATCACAAGAATAGATGCAGGTAGCATCTATTTTGAAAAATCCAATTACAGTATCCCGGATATTCTCAGTCACGCAATCAGCGAATTGACAACACGGGCAAACAATGAAAAAAAAGAAATTGTGATAAATGGCGACTTGGAACAAATGCTTTATTGCGATATTGAGTGGACGGGCGAAGCCATTGGCAATATTGTCAAAAACGCACTTGACCATACAGATGCTGGAGGGAAAATCACTATATCGTGGGAGCGGACTCCTGCTATGATTAGAATATTTATTACAGATAACGGACACGGTATCGCCCAAGAGGATATACACCACATATTTAAGAGGTTTTACCGAAGCAAAAACACTTCAGACAGTCAGGGGATTGGACTTGGACTGCCATTAGCAAAGGCGGTTGTTGAGGGACAAGGTGGTATTCTTTCTGTCCAAAGTGAACGGTTACAGGGAACAACTTTTACATTGTCTTTCCTTACATAATCGTAAGGTCAAATTCATCTGTTTGTAAGGCCGAGGTGTTATCCTTTATCGAGAAAGGAGGTACTTAAATATATGGAAATATTGAAAGTACAAAAATTATGCAAAACATACGGAACGGGTGCGGTAAAGGTTGATGCCTTAAAAGATGTGTCTTTTTCTCTGGAAAAAGGAGAATTTGTTGCTATCGTCGGTGAATCTGGTTCTGGAAAAAGCACGCTGCTAAACTGCATTGGTGCATTAGATGTTCCTACTTCTGGCGTAATTGCGATGGACGGAAATAATCTTTTTACGATGAAAGAAGAAGAACGCACGATTTTCAGAAGGAGAAATATCGGATTTATTTTTCAGTCTTTTCAGCTTGTATCTGAATTGACGGTTGAACAGAATATAGTATTTCCGCTTCTTTTGGATTACCGCAAACCGAAAACCTCTGATGTAGAAGAAATATTAGAATTACTTGGCTTAACAGACCGAAGAAACCATTTGCCAAGCCAGCTTTCTGGCGGTCAGCAACAGCGTGCCGCTATTGGCAGGGCATTGATTACAAAGCCAAAGTTAATTCTTGCGGACGAGCCGACAGGCAATCTGGATAGCAAAAATAGCCAGGATGTTATTGATTTGCTGACAAAAGCATCCAGACATTACCAACAGACAATTCTTATGATTACGCACAACAACAGCCTTACTTCTATGGTTGACCGTGTATTGCGTGTCATAGACGGCGTACTGGCAGACTTGGGAGGTAATGCGGATGAAAAGTTATCTTGACCTTGTTCCTATTTCTGCAAAAGTACACAAAAAGCAAAATCGTATGTCTATTATTTGTATTTTGTTGGCGGTCTTTCTGGTAACGGCTATTTTCGGTATGGCAGATATGTTTATCAGAGGACAGATTTTGCAGGCACAACAGGAAAACGGAAATTGGCATATTGGAATAAGAAACATAAGTGATGAAGATGCAAATTTAATAGCTTCCCGCCCAGAAGTAGCTGCCGCAGCTGATTATGGGGTTTTTAATTATCGAGGTGGGCAAGGCTATACTTTGTCGGGGAAAAATGTAGTGATATGCGGCAGTGATGAAAGTGCTGTTACAGAAATTTTCACTTCATTGGACATAGGTACATTTCCCGCAAACGAAAACGAAGCATTGGTAACAAATAATGCAAAAAATATGCTGCATTTAGAAATTGGAGAGCAAATTGTTATCACTATGCCGGATGGGAGTGGAATATCATATACAATATCGGGGTTTATGAATAACACTGTAAGAATTATGAGCAAAGACTCTTATGGTGTATGTTTGACAACTGAAAGTTTTCGTGCCATTTACCCAGATGGGACAAACAGTAATCCCGCTGACTACACAATGCGCTTATTGAAATTTAAGAGTACCCGGAATATTCAGAGCAAAATAGCTGAGATTAAGCAACAGTTTGGATTATCCGATGAGCAGGTGTCCGAAAACACAGAATTGCTTGGACTATTAGGACAGAGCAGTAATTCTTTTATGTTAC
>ERZ778516.1786-NODE-1786-length-15704-cov-3.642341_pt1 | contig 15704 bp, 12 predicted proteins | sample MGYA00510342_ERZ778516 | MGnify/ENA primary metagenome ERZ778516 (study PRJEB29527, sample SAMN07138961) | mouse gut metagenome | material: feces | host: mouse | place: China:Nanjing | collected 2016-01-25 ... | reverse complement strand
CCCGATAAAATAAACCTTTCCTGTAATTAATTAAAAGAAATTTGAAAATATTAAAAAAAACAGTATTTTTTTTCTGAAGTTGTGGTATAATAATATTACATTTTTTCTTCTTCCATTTTTATAAAAAGAAAGGGTTGTTATCGGGAAACCGACAGCAGCCCTTTCTTTTATTTTCGAAACCCAAAAAATATCTGTTTTCTCCCCGGCTTCAAATACCACGCTGACAGCGCAACCATCCCCCCCGACACAAGCAATTGACCTATCATGCTCGCTGCAAACCAGTGGTTGGACAAAAAATACATAAGTCTTCCCTCACTGCCAATCGAACTCATCAATGTAATCCCGCGTCCAGCCTGGTCATGCAGCATGGAAACAAAGGAAATAAGAGGATTTAAAAGCAAAAACACAGTCCGCTTCCCGCGGATGGAATTCATAACATCCCACAACCCACTAAAGCCACTGTTGGAAAACGCCCCCAAAAATTCAAAGAAAAACAGCAAGACCGGCAGGAGGAAAACCACGACAAGCATTGCCAGATATGCACATACGGTTGCCATCGTAGTCTTGCGGCAGCAAACAGAAAAGAAAATCCCGATACTGCCGATATAAACCGCCGTAACTCCAAGCAGGAGCAAAAAGGTAAACATATCGGACAACGTAATACCACCGATGCTAAATACTATCGCCAGCACCGGCATGGAAGAAACAGCCAGTAAAATTACCATGCTGATCGACGCGGCAAGCTTGCCAGTCACAATATGGAACGGCGTAATTTTTGTGGATAACAGGATATCGAGTGTCTGCTTCTCGCGCTCCCCCGCAACCGCCCCCGCCGTTGAGGCCGGCACAATCAAAAGAATCATAACAAATTCCATTGCTGCCATAACACAGTAGAGCGTAAGGATGCCGGAATAGGCAATATTCTCCCGCATACGCCCCTCCCGGTCAAAAGTTAAATAAAACACAAGAAGTCCCAGTCCCGCCAGCAAAAAATTGTAGACCAGAAGCAGCACCACGGTCTTTTTCGTCCGCGCGCTTTGCTTTAGCCCTATCTTATAAACCGGATTCAGGTACCGCATCCTTTTTTACCCCTTCTTTCCATGATTAGCACAAATAAATACCTTTTATACTCAAGACAAAGTTGTAATATCAAGGAACATCTTCTCAAGATTCCCCTCCTCGCGGCAGAACGAGATAATCTGCGCCCCCCGTCCAACCAGCCCCGCAAACAGCTCTGCAACCTCCTCCTCCGTTCCATCATATGGAAAAGAAATACTTGTGCCTCGGCTGACAATATTTTTTACATGCGGGTCGGACTTTAAAAGTTGTACAGCCTCCTCAGGAAATTTAAGACATTGCAGCACATAGGGATTCTTTTCCTGCTGCCTGCGCAACAAAGTTGGCAGCTCCCCCTGCATCACCAGCCGCCCCTTTGAAATCACCCCGACACTCGTGCACATCTCCGCCAGCTCATTCAAGTCGTGCGAACTGATAATAATCGTCTTCCCCTCCGCGCAAAGTTCCTGCAAAAGTTCTTTCAAATGCCTGCGGTAACGTGGTTCCATACCGGAAGCCGGCTCATCTAAAACCAGCAGATCCGGATTGTTCACCAGCGCGCGGGCTACACAAAGCTTTTGCTTCATGCCGCGGCTCATCCCGTCCACCATCTCATCGCGCCACTGCGTCATTCCAAGCATTTCTAAAAGTTCTTCCGTCCTGTGCCTCGACTCCCTCCCGTCCATACCATAGAGCGAAGCAAAAAATTCCAGGTACTCCTGCACCTTCAAATCATCATATACCCCAAAGAAATCCGGAACATAGCCAATAATTTCACGCACCTGCCCGGTATTTCCCGAAAGTGTCCTCCCCGCTACCACTACCTCACCGGAATCAGCGCGCATCAGCCCTGCAATAATCTTCATTGTAGTTGTCTTCCCGGCACCGTTTGGCCCTACAAAGCCAAACAGTTCCCCCTTGTCAATTTCCATAGTAAGCCCGCGCAGCGCCTGATAACTCCCATATGATTTTCTCAGGTTCCGTATCCTTACCATTGTCCCCTCCCTTCGCCTGACAGACTACTTATCTTCCAACGGCCAGATAAAAACCTGATGTCCGTTACTTCCCGGATTATTTACCGCATCGCCGAGCAGTTCACATTCCTCTTCCACAGGAAAGGCAAAAATAAAGGTCTGCTCCCCGTTCTCATATATATAGTCCTCGATCAAAAAATACAAAACCCTCTGTTCCATCCCCGCCTCTTCCATAATATTGGAAAGCAGCCAGTAAATTCCCCCTCCAACATACCCTTCCTCATCTTCCCATGCAATACTCTGCATACAATCTTCAAGTTTGATTTCCTCGCCGGGCTCCATTTTGCCAATGCACACCGCATAGTTTTGATTGCACAAGTAAACTTCCCTGAACGACATTTCCGTTGTATTACTTATTGAACCGGCGACCACTTTATCTGAAGCCGTGACCTTTGCATTCAGGGCACCCCCTATGGCGGGCAGGTCAGTCCATGCAGCAAAATTGGTATTTGAAAATGCGCGGCTACTATCCACGCTTAGTTTCATCCCCTCAGGCTGCACGCACACCGCTGCGCGGTAATCCCTGGCTCTTAAAACATTTTCCCCCCGGACATACACGCTATTTAACCAACCCATCTCATACGGGCGGAAACCCGTCTGCGCCAGGCGCACTGCATATCCCTCCTTCAACATAATCTGCGCGCCGCCGTTGGTTGGTGCCGACAAAGAAAAATTGACAAAGTGCTTTTCCTGGGCATAATCCATTATATCAAGATAGGTACAATATGGCTCCACAATCCGCGTCCGCATTCCCGTAAAATAGACCACTGCCATCACAAAAAATGAAAGCACCGGCAGAACCCCCCAGAGATATTTCGTCTTCCTGAAATAGCGAAGCAAAATAAAAACCGCCGGTATCAGAACAAGTATATAAACCATCAGGATTACCACATAGGGGAACACGGAAACTCCTGCATTTTTCGCCTGGATGTAAGACAAAAGATAAGTTCTGTTTCCCTTTGTATTTCCGTACATTTCCATATTCTGGCGGGAAAGCTGCATCTGCGTAAGATTATCATGAACCAGCCCCACCATGCGATAATAAAAGAGCGGGTAAACCTCCTGCTGCTCTTTTGTTATCGGGATAGCAAAAACAAGTACATTCCCCTTGCCCACACGGTAACAGCGCAGGATATCAATCCCCCTCTCCTGCCAGAGAATTTCGTAGGAATCCCCCGAGTTCCACCAGCCCTGCCCCATCTCCTCCCGTTTAAGTTGCACGCTGACCGCATCATCCGAAAGGCTGTTTACAGACACCGCGCCGATCATGGAATCCCCAATATAAGAAGTCCTCGCATCGCTTCCATACTGCCTTTTTATCTCCTCATTCGTAGCAAGGATACTCTCCCTTGTCGCCTCATAATTCCCGATACTAAGGATAACCTCCTGCAAAATTTCCTTTTCCTGGAGGCCAAGATTTAACATTTCCTCCTCTTTTCCCTCCCCGGCACTTGCGCCCACCACAAGCGTCTTTCCTCCTGCAACCCATTCTTTCAGGCTTTCCTGTACTTGTGCGGCATTATCCTGCCCGAAAAGTTTTACAATCTCCTCAACGCCATCCTTTCCCTCCTCAAAACCCGAATCGGACTTTGTTACCCTCTCCTCAAGTTCCTCTAATACCTGCTCCTGTGTCACGATAATCTCAAGTGCATCCATCGCCTGCGCGCCGCATGCCAGCTCGGATTCCGAAACCGCGACCAGGCGGGCTCCATAGGAGGAAAAATGCTTATATTCCTCCTCCCCCGCCGGGTCAAAAACACCTGTCATCTCATACAAACCGTAATTCACCGATCCGACAGGAACTGTCCGTTCCAGGCGGACAGTGCCATCCTCCTCCGTAAGTGTCAGATAAAGCCCCTCCGTCATCAGGTTCATCGGCAGAAGCATCTGGCAGGAAGTACTCCCACCAGCCGGGATGGTTCCAAGCTTTTGCTGGTACAATACATGCTCCCCACCCTCATTCTGCATCAGCACATTCACATAACCGGAAAACTCTTCCTTCACCACCACCTCAAAGCGCACTGCAAAATCCCTGCCCGCACGCAATGTAATCTCCTCTTCCTCCTCATCCTGATAATTGAATGTAACCTTAACAGTAATTCTCCCATCTCCCATGTACTCTTCCCGTTCCTGTGCATATATATCTGCCAGAAAGAAATGAGCCATAAAATAAATACACCAGACAGCGCATACAATAATTTTATTAATATCCAACCTTCCCCTGGCCATTTCCCCCATGAAACTGCCTCTTTCCTTTCCAAAAACCGGTATTTTCCACAGAATATATCTAAAAATGGCTTTCCGCCATCATGCTGTCCCGACATTTTGCACAACTTACTTATTCCTTTATACCGCCTGCGTGGGACTACCCCCAAAAAATTCAAATTTCATCGCCTTTCACAGGAGCCAGCGGCAATACTACAATGAATTCTGTCCCACTCAAATCACTCTTAACCGATATTGTCCCACCATGCCGTTCAATAATATTCTTTGCGATGGCAAGCCCCAGCCCCGTGCCTCCCTGTTCCTCCGTCCTCGCCGCATCCACGCGGTAAAAACGCTCAAAAATACGCTCGAGGTCTTCCGTGGGGATCACCTCACCAAAATTAATAATATGAAAACTGACTGTTTCCGGAGTTTCCTGCCCCATCTGCAAAAAAAGACGTTTGCCATCCCGCCCATACTTGATTGCATTGCCAAGAAGATTTGAAAACGCGCGCGCCAAAAGTGTCCCGTCCGCTTCCACAACCGCCCGGTCAAGCTCTTTTTCCAGCACAAGCTCGAGCCGGTTCTCCGAAATTGCCGGATAAGCCTCCTCCGTCAACTGCTCCATCATCTTTATCGCATCAATCGGAGCCAGGGTTAATGTCAGCTCCGAAGAACCATATTTAATATAATTAAAAAGGTCGTCCGTCAGGCATTGCAGCCGCTTCGCTTTGCGGTATGCCACCGAAATATAATGCCTCCTTGTTTCCTCGTCCACATCCTTCTCCGTCACCAGTTCCAGATATCCAATCACCGAGGTCAGCGGTGTGCGAAGGTCATGGGCAATGCTCGTAATCAGGTCGTTTTTTGCCCCCTCATTTTTCTTTTCTTCCGTTTCGATCTCCTCGAGTTCCTCCGCCATCGCGTTAAAACTCTCTGCAATCTGCGTAAGTTCATTGGCCTGGCGAACAACAATACGTGCACCGGGCTCCCCGGCAGCAAACCTGCGTATCCCCACCGTAATCTCCGCCAGATACGCGGCGAACTTCCTGGTGAACAACAAAAAATACAGGCTGAAAAAAAACAATGCCAGAAAGATGGCAAGACCCGAGAGCGCAAAAACCGTCCCCTTCTTTAACACATGGCTTTTTTCCGGACGAACTGAAAACTCCACCATCCCGCTATTCGCTGCAGCTATCCCCGACAAATCCTCCACGTTTTCTATGCGGTTAAGATATTCCTTATAATACCCCTTATCCTCCCCCGGCACCGCTAAATCCGGGTTATCCTGCACCAGCACCAACACACCATATACCGCAAACCCAATCACCAGAAGTGTAAGTGCGGTAAGAAACATGCTGGCTAATGTATAGGCAATCATCTGTAATTGAAAACCAAAATGTCCTCTTCTATTTCCACTAGCGTTCAATGCGGTATCCTACCCCCCAGACAGTCTTTATAATCTCCGCATTCTTAGGATCCATCTCAATCTTCTCGCGGAGCCTTCTGATATGCACCATAACCGTGTTGTTTGCCTCATACATTTTCTCATTCCAGACGCGCTCAAAAATTTCGTCCGTTGAAAAAACTTTTCCCGGGTTCGATGCCAGAAGATAGAGAATATCAAACTCAATCGGAGTCAGCTTCACGTCCCTTCCATAGGAAGTTACACACCTCGTTTCCCTGTTTATTGTAAGGTCGCGGACGGTCACCTCCGTTTCGGCACATCGATCCGACCCGGGATTCAGACTTGTATAGCGGCGAAGCTGTGACTTGACGCGGGCGGTAAGTTCAAGCGGATTAAACGGCTTGCTCACATAGTCATCAGCTCCGTTGCCAAGCCCCATGATTTTATCGAGATCCGTGGACTTCGCACTCAGCATAATAATCGGGATATTGCTTTTTTCCCTGATGCGCTGACAAAGCTCAATCCCGCTCATACCTGGCATCATAATATCAAGAACCGCAAGCATGATTTTCTCTTTCTCCATAACGCGCATTGCTTCGTGCCCGTCATATGCCTTAAAAACCCTGAAACCATCCCCCACCAGATGAATTTCTACCAGCTCCGCAATTTCCTTATCATCATCCACCACCAATATATTAATCTGTTCCATACCAAAACCTCATTTCTGATACTCTAAATCAAACCATGCCCGACTATCGCCACCAGTTCATTTGCAGTCAGTATAACATAAGTTTTATGGGAAAGTCTTTAAAAATTTCTTACAAAACACAGAAGTTTTTCATTTGGACAAAAGAAACCCCCGCTACAAAGCAACACTTCCTTCGCCTTGTGGCAGGAGTCCCCACTGATATCCACTTAATGTGAGCAGCACTATAAGCCGGGTTCTGTATCTGATGACCATCTTTCTTGACTGCATGTCACCATGCAGCTCCTCCGTCCTGCGACGGAACGCGACCTACCGGAAGGCACGACGGGCCGCCGTATCGCCCTCCCTGCCAAAAGGCATGTTTTGGTCTTGCTTCAGGTGGGGTTTACACAGCCTCCCCTGTTACCAGGGAAGCGGTGGTCTCTTACACCACCATTCCACCCTTACCGGAATTCCCCGGCGGTTTCTTTTCTGTTGCACTGGCCTTGGAGTCACCTCCACCGGACGTTATCCGGCATCCTGCCCTGTGAAGCCCGGACTTTCCTCACCGCAAAAACAAGCGGCGCGGCCATCCGTGCTGCTCACGGTTGTTAATTTTAACATATACCGGCAGACTTGTCAATTTACATATTTCTGCGATTATACCCACAAAAACGGGGGAAGGAACCTACAAATTCCTTCCCCCGTTATCATAAGGAAATTATATCCCTATGCTGCTCTCGCATCTCAGATGGGGTTTGTACCCCCCCTGACACAATTGATTAATTAAATCTCAATTCTTGCGCAGTTTCTCCTCATATTGGAGTAAAAGCCTTTTTTCATTGCGGAATGATTCCCTAAGCATCTGTATCTGGACTTCGCTGCATCCCATCATCTGCGCCTCAATCTCCTCAAGAATCATGGTGCGCATCTTTCCATGCTGATTGATCTGCTCGTACAAAAGCAGATCCGGCCTTACCTCCAAAGCGTCCGCTAAGGCGACCAGGATCGGCAGGCCAAATTTCGTCCTGCCATTCTCAACATTACACATATGTGGCACTGAGATACCCACAAGCTTTGCCAGTTTCTGCTGCGGTATTTTCCGCTCACGCCGATACTTTTTTATCCTTTCCCCAATCGCCAAGTAGTTTATTTCCATAGTTTTCCTCCAGAATAATATTATATATTAATCTTACTGGATAATCATAGGAACCGAAATAAACCAACACATAAAATTAATGGTTTTTTATTAGTCCATAAACAAATTTATGGTTTTCCGCAGGAATTTGGCTATTTTCCCAATTAGCGCCTACATTATTTTCCAATTAGACTTTAAAACAGCTTCCGCCGACAAATTCGCGCAAAATCGAATTATTCGGCACTCCCTCACTGCTTACCCCGAGAAAATAATTCAAAAATTTCAACAGCCTCTTCGCCTCCGCATACTCCGCACAATCCCTTCCAATCCCAAACAAAAGTGGTTCAGCGAACTGCTTGAGCACCGAAAGTTCATAGATCAATGCAGAATTGAACATCACGTCGGCATCTTCCTGGAATGGAAAAATATTTTCCTCCTCGCCCCGGCGGACACTCGGCCACATGGCGATAGTATCCTTCGCCGCCGTCCCGCGCGTGCGCGCGTCGCGCACAATGCGCCGGATTAACCTGCCGTCCGTTGTGGAGATACGGTTATGTTCATCTACATTCAACTGGGTGAGCGCGCTGATATAAATCTTAAATTTACTCTCCCGCGGCAGTGCGTAAGAAAGCGCATCATTCAGACCGTGGATTCCTTCAATTACCAGGATATCCCCTGCTCCAAGCTGTTTGTACACTCCCTTGTATTCCCTCTTGCCGGTCTTGAAATTAAAACTTGGCAGTTCCACGCGCTCACCGCGCAAAAGCGCCAGCATATCGCTGTTAAACTGCTCAACATCAATGGCTTCAAGTACCTCAAAATTATAATTCCCGTTCTCATCCAGAGGAGTATCCTCCCGGTTGACAAAGTAATCATCGACCGCTATCGGCTGCGGCTTTAAGCCAAGCGTGCGCAGCTGGATCGAAAGGCGGTGTGAGAATGTTGTTTTTCCGGAGGAGGTAGGCCCCGCAATCATAACAAATTTGACATTCCCGCGCGCATGGATCTGCTCTGCAATCTTGGCAATCTCCTTTTCCTGATATGCCTCCTGGACCAGTATCATCTCCTCGACACTCCCCTGGCTGATTGTCCTGTTTAAATCCCCTACATTGCCAAGCCCCAAGTCCTGCGCCCAGCGGTTTGACTGCTGCAAAACACCGTAAAGCTTTTTGCGCGGCTTAAATTCCGTAAGGAAATCCGGTGTTTTTTTCTCCGGCATAAGTAGCAGAAATCCGTCCTCGTAGGCTGTCAGGTCAAACACAGGAAGGACACCCGTACTTTTTGGCATATAGCCATAATAATAATCATAAAAACCGTCAAGTTCATAAATATTTGTATTAGAAACAAGACGGTAGCCAAAAAGCTTTTCCTTTTCGTACATGCCGACTTCGTGGAAAAGACGCGCCGCCTCTTCGGTCCCCACAGTTTTTTTGTGGAATGGCAGATCCGCCGCTATCAGATTCTTCATCTCCTCCTTGACCTGTGCGAGAAATCCAGCTATATCCGGATGACTTTTCGTCCTCCAGTCAATCTCGCCATAAAGCCCGGCACCGATCGAATACTCCATCCGCACGCGCTCAATCATATGCCCGCCACTGCTCTCGTGTTCCGCTTTTCCATTTGACGCTGTAAAATCCTGCGTTTTATCAGGGTTAGAGGCATTACCCGTATCCGGTTCCTGCCCCGCGTTTTCTGCCGCAGTCCCCTCTCCAAAAATCCTGCCGCTCACCTTGTACATCGCGCGCATCATCACAAAGATCATACCGCGCACCAGCGTACTGTGCCCCGCTGTATCCGCCGAGGTAATAAACTCAAGCTTCCCGTCCTGTTCCACCTTCTTAAAAAGCTCCCGAAGTCTTCCGTTAAGCGATGCCAGCATAATCGGATGCTCATATTTATCCCGGTATTCCCATGCTATTTCCGCATAGGTTATCCCCTCTGGATATTCTTTTTTCTCCCCGTCAATCTCCAACCGGTACATAATAATCCCCCTTTCCTAAAAATGCCCGTACTCTGTATTAGAATGCTTTAAGGTATAATATATTATGCCGAGAGAAAACTAAGAACCTCCCCAATCCTCCCGCATTCCAAAAGCAGTTCCAAAAGACGCTTATTTGTCCTCTCAGATTCATTCTCTTTTAATTGTGCCACAATCTCCTGCTTCTTGGCAAGTTCGCGCTGCAAATACTCCCTTAACACCGGGTGTTTTTTCTCGATCAGGCACGCCCCGTAACAAAATGCTGCCTCCCCAGACAGTAATCCGCTGATACCACTCAGGCAAACAGCACTTTTACCTTTTTGGGCGCGCATTGCAGTATAAAACTTCCCATCCTCCTCACACATATCCTCCGCCGTAATATGATATCCCATTTTATGTAAAAATTTCCGAACCTGGGCAATTTCTGATTGCGGCTGCAATACAATGCATTTTGCTGCCAGTACCTTCTCCCATCCCCTCTCCAGGATATCAATGGTCAGCAATCCACCCATGCCGCTTATCAATATGCAGTCCGCTTCCCCCACAGAAAGCTCCTTTAGCCCGTCCGATAGCCTTGTCCTGACCCGCCCGGAAAAACCATAGCGCTCTATGTTCTCCTTCGCCCGCATAAGCGGTCCACTTTTTACGTCCATCGCCAGAGCCTGTCCCGCGGTACCGGCAGCCACAAGATAGAGGCAGGTATATGCATGGTCACAACCAATATCCGCAAACACACTGCATTCTGGCACAAGTGCAGCATTCATCAAGAGCCGCTTTGACATCGGCAGTTTTTCTGTATCCATTCTTTTTAAAACGCCCTCTCTCTTATTTTTGGCAAAATCACAGTATTACAGTTCCTCCAGGTAGTTTTTAGTTTCTTGATCTGGCAAAATAGCAGTGTTACACTTTCAGGTAGGCTTTTAACTTCCTGCTCTGGTAAAACCGCAGTGTTCCACTTCCAGATAATCTTTTTAGTTCCTTGCTCCGGCAAAGTCACCCTGTTACAGTTCCAGATAATCTTTTAGTTCCTTGCTCCGGCAAAGCCGCTCTGTTACAGTTCCAGATAATCTTTTAGTTTCTTACTCCGGCTTGGGTGGCGCAGTTTGCGCAGGGCTTTGGCTTCAATCTGGCGGATGCGCTCCCTTGTGACATCAAATTCCTTGCCGACTTCCTCGAGCGTGCGCTGCCTCCCGTCATCAAGACCAAAACGCAGGCGCAGGACTTTCCGCTCCCTGTCGGTCAGGGTGCCAAGCACATCATTTAGCTGCTCCTTTAACATTGTAAATGCCGCTGCCTCCGCAGGTACCGGAAGGCGGTCATCCTCCACAAAATCACCAATATGGCTGTCCTCCTCCTCCCCGATCGGCGTTTCAAGCGATACCGGTTCCTGTGCAATCTTCTGAATCTCGCGCACGCGGTCAACGGAAAGACTCATCTCCTTGGCAATCTCCTCCGGATAAGGCTCGCGCCCAAGCTCCTGCAAAAGCTGCCTCTGCACACGGATTAATTTGTTGATGGTTTCCACCATATGCACCGGGATACGGATCGTGCGCGCCTGGTCGGCAATTGCCCTGGTAATCGCCTGGCGAATCCACCAGGTAGCATAAGTACTAAATTTGTATCCCTTGCGGTAATCAAATTTCTCCACCGCCTTAATCAGACCCAAATTCCCCTCCTGGATCAAGTCCAAAAACTGCATCCCCCTGCCCACATAGCGCTTTGCAATGCTGACCACCAAACGCAAGTTAGCCTCCGCTAACCTCTTTTTCGCATCGGCATCCCCCCGCTCCATGCGGACAGCCAGATCCGTTTCCTCATCGGCATTTAAAAGCTGGACTTTGCCGATCTCCTTCAAATACATGCGCACCGGGTCTTCAAGCCCGATCCCCTCCGGCACGGACAGATCAATTTTTGAGAGATCCTCACTTTCCGCCTCAATCAAAGCCAGCTCGCTCTCATCCACATCAATCTCATCCTCCGGTCCGATAAACTCGGTTTCCGCCGGCTCACGCAGGACATCGACCTCATTTTTTTCAAGGTAATCATAGATTTTTTCCATCTGTTCGCTGCCAAGTTCAAGCTCGGCAAAAAAATCATTGATTTCCTCATACTCAAGAACATTTTTCTTACTCTTTGCATACTGCAAAAGTTCTTTCAGTTTCTCATGAAATTTTGCCATGTTTTCGTCCATAAAAAATCCTTCCTCCTGTACCCATAGGTTAACCAAGATTTAAGGAACTATGCAGTTTGCCCAGTTCCCTGCGCTCCTTAATAATCCGCTGCAATTTTGCAAAATCATTTTGCTCAACCGCCCGGGCATACTGCACATCCAGGCTGTTTTGCTTTACGCGGACCACCGTGTCCGCAAACTCTTTTTTCCGCCCCTGCTCATCCATCGGTGCATCCAGTTTTGTGGAAAAAAGTTCCGCCGCCCGCTGCTGCTGCCCCGCATCCTCAAAACGCCCGATCAGCTTAGCAGGATTCACACTCCCATACTCCTTATATTCCTCAAAAACCATCCCCGCCACACCGTGGTAAAATTCCTCCGTAAAATCCTCCGGTCCGATAATACCCTCGATGCGTGAAAACGATTCCGGCTCCTCGATAAGCCTTGTAAGAAGAAGCCTCTGTGACCTCCTCATCCCGTCCCCCGGTTTTCCCCTCTTTTTCGCATCCTCCCTCTGCCGCTGCACACTCCCCTCGGCAACCTTCACACTCTCCCCCCGCGCGCCGTACCGGTTTACAAGCTTCCTCAAACTATCATAGCTGATACAATACTTCTGCGCCAGCGCCTCGGTATAGTTATTCCGTTCAAGTTCCTCCGAAAAGAAAAGAAGCCGCTTTGCCATCTCATTAAAAAATCGCGTTTTCTGCTCCGGGTCGGCAAGATCATAATCTTTTTGCATCACATCGATTTCATAGAAAAAACTATTCTGCGCCTCATCGATGCGCTTTTGATACTCCTCTGCCCCGAGTGCCTTGATAAACTCATCCGGATCCTTATACGGGCGCATATTGACAATCCGCGTTAAAATCCCCGCTTCCTTCAGCAGAGGGATGGCGCGCAGTGCCGCCTTAACCCCCGCCCCATCACTGTCGTAGGTCAATACCACTTCCTTTACATAGCGCGCCAGTATCCTTGCATGTTGGGTGGTAAGCGAAGTGCCAAGCGAGGCGACCGCGTTGGAAAAACCCGCCTGGTGCAGCGAAATCACATCCATATACCCCTCGCAAAGCAAAAAATAATCTTTCCTGCTCGCCCTGGCAAAATTTAGACCGTACAGGTTCCTGCTCTTCTCAAAGATCGGCGTTTCCGGGGAATTTAAATATTTTGGCTCCCCCGCGCCCATCACGCGCCCGCCAAAAGCAATTACGCGGCTGTTCACATCCATGATCGGATACATAACACGGTTCCAGAACTTATCGCTCCCCCCGCGCGCCTCATTAAAGGTCACAAGCCCCGACTGGCGGAGAAGCTCGTCCTCATACCCCAGGTTCTTTAAGTATTTGTACAGATCATCCGAATATTTGTTCGAATACCCGAGCCCGAAACGAGTGATTGTATGATCCGTGAGCGCACGCTTTTTAAGATACTCCATCGCGGGCTTCCCCCGCTCGGATTTAAGCTGATAAAAATAATATTTCGCCGCCTCTTTATTTGCGGAATACAGCCTTGCCTTAAACTGTGCGGCGCGCTTCGCCTCCTCGGAATATTCCATCTGCGGCAGATCAACATGCGCACGCTCCGCCAACATACGCACTGCCTCAAGGAAGGTCAGATTCTCATACTCCATCAGGAAAGTAAATACATTGCCCCCCTTCCCACACCCAAAACAATAGAACATCTGCTTGGAAGAACTGACCGAAAACGAGGGTGTCTTCTCATTATGGAACGGACAGCAGGCCATATGGCTGCCTCCCTTCTTTGTCAGGTGCACATAGGAACCGATCACATCCACAATATCATTTTTAGAACGGATCTCCTCCACCAGCTCCTCGGGATAATACATAGTTTCCTCCCCTTTTCCTTGTCATAAAGATACGAAGCTGCCGCTTCCCACATCAGAACACATTCCATGCCTTTGGAATCACAATCTCCTTATACTTCTGCACGGCATAGCGGTCAGACATCCCAGCCACATAATCGCAGACCACGCGGTAATCCGGCTCTTTAAGCTCATTAATCATATAGAGGTATTCCTCCGGCAGGAGATCTAAATTGCCCGCATAATAATGATAGAGCTGTTCAATCATCTCCTCCGCCTTTTTTTCCTCACCCTTTGCCACCGGATTGGTATAGACATTTAAAAACATATACTTTCTAAGTCCTGCCATCGCGGCAGAAACCTCATCCGACATACGGATATCGTCCCCTCCCTCGCTGTGCATAACAATATCATGGATCATCGTGTTGAGGCGCTCCCTGACACTGTGCCCCAAAATTCCGGTATATTCCTCCGGTATTCCCGCCTCCGTAATAATATGCCCGCGCACCGCATCATCAATATCATGGTTGATATAGGCAATTTTATCCGAAAGACGCACAATCTTCCCTTCCAAAGTTGCAGGCATCCCCGCCGTCTGGTGGTTTTTGATGCCGTCACGCACCTCAAAAGTGAGATTTAACCCCCTTCCGTTCTTCTCTAAGTGCTCCACTACTCTGATACTCTGCGCACAATGGTCAAATCCCCCCGGGCAGACGCGGTTGAGCGCCCGCTCCCCCGCATGCCCAAAAGGTGTGTGTCCAAGGTCATGCCCGAGCGCGACAGCCTCCGTCAAATCCTCATTCAGGCGCAGCGCCCTGGCAATTGTCCGCGCATTCTGTGCCACCTCAAGCGTATGTGTCAGCCTTGTGCGATAGTGGTCGCCCTCCGGAGCCAGAAAAACCTGCGTCTTCCCCTTCAGCCTCCTAAACGCCTTGCAGTGCAGGATACGGTCGCGGTCGCGCTGATAGACCGGACGCAGATCACAGGGTTCCTCCACACGGTCACGCCCCCTTGACGCATCGGAGAAAGACGCGTAAGGAGAAAACAACTCATGTTCCCTTTTTTCCTGTTTTTCCCTTATGCTGATATTTTTTTCCATCCCTTCCCCCCATTCCTGCAAAACTGACAAAATTACTCCTCTATTTATATTATTCTGTGATTCCAGCGAATTTTCCTTTCTCGAAAAAATTTTTTGCAGAAAAATTTTTTGGCTGCCGCAAGCAGACTATTTGTCAGGTTTTGTTATGATAAAAAGGAAGTATAAGAAATTGCTTGTATTTTGGGGAAAGTGGATATATAATTGAGTAACAATAATTGATTCTTGTGGAGGTATAAGTTGGAAGACTTGATTGAAATTATTATCAATATTGTGTTAACGGTCGTTTGTGCTGTCATAAGCTTTTTTCAGTTTCGGAATAAAGGCTTTCTCTTTAATAATTCATATATTTACGCATCAAAGCAGGAGCGGGAAACAATGGATAAAAAACCACATTATCGGCAGTCAGGCATAGTGTTCGCTTTATTATCATCCATCCATTTATGTATTGCAGTACTAGCCTATGCAATTATTTCTTCGATTAAAGAAATTAGAAAATAAATCACGGTCTGTAGAATTGTAGCCAGTCAAAAAACAAATAGCAGCCATGCAAAAAACGATTGCCGGGCATGGGGCGAAACGGAAAAGAATGGATAAAGTGCCCAATCCACGCCACCCCATCCGGCAGTCAGCCGGATGGGGAATGGCAAAATTCTTTCACCTCTTTTACTTCTTATCGCCCATATACAAACCTGCTAGGTTTGCAGCAACCTAAAAATTTTCACATAAACAACCTCCCCGCCTGATATACCAAGGTTGCCATAAACCATGCGATAAATAGCTGGTAGAGAACGGTTGCCACCGTCCATTTCACGGACTTTAATTCCCTGCGGATAACGGCAATGGTCGCCACACAGGGCGTGTAGAGAAGCACAAAGACCATAAGTGCATATGCATTTAACGCGGAAAACCCAAGCCCTGCCAAAATTGCAGAAAGTTCTGCCATCCCGGCGGATGAACTGGCATTGCCAATGCCAAAAAGCACCGAGATACTTGATACTACAACCTCCTTGGCTGCCAACCCGGAAATCAGTGCAAGCGCAATCTGCCACAGACCAATCCCGGCAGTTGCCAGAACAGGTGTGAGAGTTTTTCCAATCATTGCACCAAAACTCTCT
>ERZ778516.1782-NODE-1782-length-15718-cov-9.079231_pt1 | contig 15718 bp, 16 predicted proteins | sample MGYA00510342_ERZ778516 | MGnify/ENA primary metagenome ERZ778516 (study PRJEB29527, sample SAMN07138961) | mouse gut metagenome | material: feces | host: mouse | place: China:Nanjing | collected 2016-01-25 ... | reverse complement strand
AAAATAAATCTGGTTGCTATTTCCATGATTTGTGGTAAAATATTTGTAACAGTGCAGAAAACGGCCTGCTGTATGCGGTCCAGGATGCACGAAGAACAGGCAGAGGTGCGATATGAAACGTGTACTATTAAAGTTGAGCGGGGAAGCTCTTGCAGGAGAGAAGCATACCGGATTCGATGAGGCCACCTGTATTCAGGTGGCAAAGCAGGTGAAAAGTGTTCTGGAAGAAGGGCTCCAGGTGGGGATCGTGATCGGCGGCGGAAACTTCTGGAGAGGACGGACCAGCGAGAACATTGACCGTGCCAAATCCGACCAGATCGGCATGCTGGCGACCGTGATGAACTGTATCTATGTATCGGAGATCTTCCGAAGCGTGGGAATGAAGACAAAGGTATTCACGCCGTTTACCTGCGGACCCATGGCGGAGATGTTCACGAAGGATGCGGCGACGGAGTGTCTGGAAAAAGGAATGGTGGTATTCTTTGCAGGCGGTACCGGACACCCGTATTTTTCCACGGATACCACCACAACGCTTCGGGCTTTGGAGATCGGGGCAGATGTGATTCTGCTGGCGAAAGCAGTCGACGGGGTGTATGACAGTGATCCGAAGCTGAATCCGGAGGCGAAAAAGTATGACGAAATTCCGATCCGGACCGTGATTGACCGGAAGCTTGGAGTAATGGATCTGACAGCGTCTATTATGTGCATGGAGAACAAAATGCCCATGATGGTGTTCGGGCTGAATGAGAAAGACAGCATTCTGCGCACGGTCCGGGGTGAATTTTCAGGAACAAAAGTAACAGTATAACAGGGAGGAATTACTACATGGAAGAAAGATTACAGCCATTTGAAACGAAGATGAGCAAATCCTATGACGCACTTTTAAGAGAATTTGCAACGATCCGCGCAGGGCGTGCGAATCCGCATGTTCTGGACAGGATTAAAGTAGACTATTATGGAACACCGACGCCGCTTCAGCAGGTGGGAAATATCTCCGTACCCGAGGCGCGTATCATACTGATTCAGCCGTGGGATAAGAAGATGATCCGTGAGATCGAGCGTGCGATCAACACTTCAGATCTCGGAATCAATCCCACCAACGACGGTTCTGCGATCCGTCTGGTATTTCCGGAACTGACGGAGGAACGCCGTAAGGCGCTTTCGAAAGATGTGAAGAAAAAAGGCGATGATGCAAAGGTTGCCATCCGGAACATCCGCAGAGACGCCAATGAGACATTTAAAAAGCTGAACAAGAACAATGAACTGACGGAAGATGATCAGAAGGCGCTGGAGACAAAGGCGCAGAAGCTTACAGACAAGTATATTGCAGAGATTGACAAGGCAGTCGAGGAAAAGACAAAAGAGATCATGACCGTGTAATGACCTGAGCGGACCTGGAGACAAGGGCCTGCATTTTGCAGCAGCCCTTGTTTCTTGGTATGTGCAAAAAAGGAGGCTGCTCGATGAAAATACCTCAGCATGTGGCGATTATTCTGGACGGGAACGGGCGCTGGGCGAAAGCGAAAGGCATGCCCCGGAATTACGGCCATGTCCAGGGAGCGAAAAATGTGGAACGGATCTGTGAAGATGCATATCATATGGGGATTAAGTATCTGACGGTCTACGCGTTTTCCACAGAGAACTGGAGGCGTTCCAGAGATGAAGTGGATGCGCTGATGACGCTTCTGCGCAATTATATGAAGACCTGCGTGAAGACGGCGAAAAAAAACCATATGCGGGTGCGCGTGATCGGGGACAAGACAGGGCTTGCGAAGGATATACAGGACAGTATTGCAAATCTGGAGAGAGAGTCCAGGAACCAGGACGGACTGAATTTTACGATTGCGATCAACTATGGAAGCCGTGACGAGATCTGCCGTGCCGTAAAGAAGATTGCAGAGGAAGGAATCCGTCCGGAGGAGATTACGGAGGAAGTGATATCTGCCCATCTGGATACGGCGGGAATTCCGGATCCGGATCTGCTGATCCGGACCAGCGGAGAACAGAGGCTGTCCAATTATCTGATGTGGCAGCTGGCATATACGGAGTTTTATTTTACAGATCTGCCATGGCCGGATTTCAGCAAAGAGGAGCTTTCAAAAGCAATCGAAAAATACAATCAGAGAGAACGCCGGTACGGCGGAGTAAAGGAAGAGGCGGGGGAGGAATCCTGATGAAATCTTTTTTGACGAGGCTGATAAGCGGCATCATTCTGGTTTGTCTGATTGCGGGAACCTGCTGGTACGGCGGGCTGGCGCTGGGCTTTCTTGTGGCAGTCGTAGGATATATCGGGCTGGATGAGTTCTATAAGGTGTTTGGCATGAGCATCCGAAGAGGAATCGGAAGCGCCGGTTTTCTTGGCGCGGTCCTGTGGAGTGCGGTCATGCTGGCGACGGCAGGGACGGACAGGACGGGAGAGGAGTTCAAATGGCTGGCGCTTCTGGCAGCATTTATGCTTATCATGGCAGTCTATGTGTTTACCTTCCCGAAGTATGAGACCAGTCAGGTGATGGCTGCTTTTTTCGGTGTGGTCTATGTACCGGTCATGCTGAGCTTTATCTATCTGACCCGTATGATGAAAGGCGGCTTTTTTCTGGTATGGCTGATTTTTTTCAGTTCCTGGGGATGCGATACTTTTGCATATTGTACCGGGATGCTTTTCGGGAAACATAAACTGGCTCCGGTCCTGAGCCCGAAGAAATCCATAGAAGGCGCAGTCGGCGGGATGGCGGGCGCGTCAGCACTGGGGGCAGTCTATGCGGTGTGCACGGGTGCGCCGGTCATTGTCTATGCAGTGATCTGCGCGGTGGGTGCGGCTGCTTCCCAGGTGGGTGATCTGGCGGCGTCAGCAGTGAAGCGCCAGCACGGGATCAAGGACTATGGAACGCTGATACCGGGACATGGAGGGATTCTGGACCGGTTTGACAGTGTAATCGTGACAGCGCCCATGATCTATATTCTGGCTGCTGTGCTGGCAGGATGACAGATGGAAGATGCAGATGTCGAAGATACATGATATCTGCACGAATGTGAAAGGATAGCAGGAGATAACATATGAAGAAGGTAGCGATACTGGGCTCTACCGGTTCCATAGGGACTCAGACACTGGAAATTGCAAGGACGAATGGAGACCTTGCGATCACGGCTCTGGCAGCAGGATCCAACGTGGAACGGCTGGAGGCGCAGATCCGTGAGTTTCGTCCTTCGCTTGCCGCCGTATGGGCAGAGGAGAAGGCAAAAGAGCTGAAAAGCCGGATCCGGGATCTGGACGTACGGGTCGTAACAGGCATGGAAGGGCTGATTGAAGTTGCAGAGCAGCCGGAATCCGGGATACTGGTGACAGCCATTGTGGGAATGATCGGCATCCGCCCGACGATTGCCGCCATGAAGGCGGGAAAGGATATTGCGCTGGCGAATAAAGAGACTCTGGTAACAGCCGGACATATCATCATGCCACTTGCAGAAGAATGCGGCGTCCGGATTCTTCCGGTGGACAGTGAGCACAGTGCAATTTTTCAGTGTCTGAATGGAGAAAACAGATGCGAACTGCATAAAATATTACTGACGGCCTCCGGCGGACCGTTTCGGGGAAAGAAAAAAGAAGAACTGCGGGAGGTTCAGGTGGAAGATGCACTGAAGCATCCGAACTGGTCCATGGGACGTAAAATCACAATCGATTCTGCGACACTGGTCAACAAAGGGCTGGAAATGATGGAAGCCAGATGGTTGTTTGGCGTAGAACCGCAGGACATAAAGATCGTTGTCCAGCCCAAAAGCATTATCCATTCCATGGTGGAATTTGCGGACGGGGCAGTCATTGCACAGCTTGGGACGCCGGATATGAAGCTGCCGATTCAGTATGCTCTTTATTATCCCCAGAGACGTTATCTGCCGGGAGAGAGGCTGGATTTCTGGAAGCTTGGACAGATCACGTTTGAGGAACCGGACATGGAGAATTTTCCAGGACTCAGGCTGGCGTTTGACGCGGCGGCAGCAGGAGGAAGCCTTCCGACGGTATACAATGCGGCGAATGAGCGGGCAGTTGCACTGTTTCTGGACCGGAAGATCCGTTTTCTGGAGATTCCGGAGCTGATTGAACGCTGTATGGAAGAACATAAGGCGGTAAAGGCGCCGTCTGTCGAGGAGATACTTCAGACAGAAGCGGAAGTCTATGAGAGAATCGAACAGATGAGGCATTAAGGAACGGTTGAAAGAGATATGGAACGGATTATAAGAAAGCAGGTGGTAGATTGAGTATTATTCTGGCATTGTTGATCTTCAGTGTCATAGTGATCGTTCATGAACTGGGACATTTTCTGCTGGCAAAATATAACGGGATCACGGTTACGGAATTCTCGGTAGGCATGGGTCCCAGGCTTTTGAGTCATGAGTGGAGAGGCACCCGTTATTCTCTGAAGATTCTGCCGTTCGGAGGATCCTGTATGATGGTGGGAGAAGAAGAGGAAAGTGATGAGGAAGGTTCTTTCGGGAGCAAATCCGTGTGGGCAAGGATCTCGGTTGTTGCAGCCGGTCCCGTTTTTAACTTCCTGCTCGCTTTTGTGCTGTCCGTAATCATAGTCGCCAATATCGGTTATGACGATACCGTCGTTGATGTGACGCCGGGATATCCGGCGGCCGAAGCAGGGATGCAGGATGGAGACCGGATCGTGCGGATGGGAGGAAGCCGGACATATGTGTATCGGGAGATCAGTCTGTTTAACAGCCTTCATCAGGGGCAGCCGGCAGAAGTGACCTACCGAAGAGGCGAAGAGGAGTATACCATCAGGATTACGCCTGTAAAAGATGAAAGCGGATATTATCGCTATGGATTTGAAAAGATAAATGTACGGACCAGGGGCAATGCGTTTACGACTGCAGGGTACAGTCTGGCGGAGCTTCGCTACTGGCTGAAGGCAACGATGGAGAGCCTTCTGAAACTGGTTCAGGGACAGGTGGAACTGAATGATGTATCCGGTCCGGTGGGAATTGTGAATGCCATCGGGGATACTTATGAAGAGAGCCGGACGGACGGCTGGTATTATGTGGCGCTGAATATGATCATTATGTCCATCCTGCTGTCTGTGAATCTGGGGGTCATGAATCTTCTGCCCATACCGGCGCTGGACGGCGGCAGGCTGGTATTCCTGCTGATTGAAGCGGTGCGGGGAAAAGCTCTGCCGCAGGAGAAGGAGAGCATGGTGCATTTTCTGGGATTTGTTCTTTTGATGGGATTTATGATCGTGGTCCTGATGAATGATATCCGGCAGATTTTCTTATAGGTTATAGATCAGCAAACGAGAAAAGGGAGGGCGTTAAAATGGCAATTGTAGAAGTCGTTAAGTATAACGGAAAACCTGATGTACTCGCATGGAAATATCCCAATGAAGAATTAGGTACATGGACGCAGTTGATTGTAAATGAGTCGCAGGAAGCGGTTCTGGTAAAGGGCGGAAAGGTTTTTGATGTTTTTGACAGCGGACGCCATACGCTTGAAACTGCCAATATTCCGATTCTTAATAAAATTATTAATCTTCCGTTTGGAGGAAGAAGTCCGTTTACCGCAGAGGTGTGGTATATCAACAAGGGCTATAATCTTGATATTAAATGGGGAACGCCAAGTCCTGTTCAGATTCAGGATCCGAAGTACGGAATCTTTGCGCCTGTCCGCGCGAACGGGGTGTTTGGCATCCGTATATCTGATGCCAGGAAGTTTTTGATAAAACTTGTGGCGACAATGCCGGCCTTTGATGCGATGACTGTTACAAAGTATTTCAGAGGTCTTTATGTTACGAGAATAAAAGATGCCATTTCTACCTATTTGATTCATGAGAAGATCGGCATTTTGGAAATCAATGCATATCTTGATGAAATCTCGCAGTACATGAAAGACAAAATTCAGCCGGTAATGGATGAATATGGAATTGAACTTGTATCTTTCTTTGTGAATGAAATCAGCGTTCCGGAAGATGACACGGCAGTCAAAAAACTGAAAGACGCTTTATCCAAGAGAGCGGAAATGGATATCATTGGCTATAACTATCATCAGGAACGTTCTTTCGATACGCTGGAAGGCGCAGCTAAAAACACGGGATCCGGCACAGCCCCTCTGATGGGAGCCGGTATGGGATTTGGAATGGGCCAGGGTTTTGGCGCCGTATTCGGCAGTATGGCGCAGGAGATTCAGCTGAATCATTCTGAGGCAGCTGTGAAGGAATGCCCGAAGTGTCATGCACGTATTCCGCGGACACAGAGATTTTGCGGCAGATGCGGCTTTGATACAGAAAAGAAGCCGGACTCTTCTGAATCTGCGTCTATGGCCTGTTCGTCCTGCGGCGGAGAAATCACCGGAAATACAAAGTTTTGTCCTGAGTGCGGCAGAAAGATAAACCATTGCCCGAACTGCGGGAATGATATGGAGGATCATGCAGTCAGGTGTGACAGCTGCGGTTATGTAAAACCGCAGCAGTGTCCAGGATGCGGCGCCGAGATTTCTTCCAGATCAAAATTCTGTCCGGAATGCGGTCGTGTTCTGGCAAAGTTGTGTCCGAAGTGCAGTTCTCCGGTGGAAGACGATGAGAAATTCTGCTCGGAATGCGGCGCAAGACTGTAAGGGGGGATTCAATGAACAGACGAAGTATTATAATATTCATCTGCGGCGTTATTACTTTGTCCGCGACAATTATGATATCCATGACATGCATTGATGACTGGTCCGGCTTGACGGGATGGGCATTTTCTGCAATGCTCTGGTCTGAAATTTTTTTCTTTGGCGGACTTGTTTTTGCAGAATGGGCTGCCGGGAAAGGAGAACAGATTATGATCCGTGCTGCCCTTTACGTTCTGCTTTCAGGATATGTGACAGTAAACATTCCGGTATCTATTTTGTTCATTGCTTTTTTTAAAAAGGCGACAACTGCTTTTACGGTTATTGAAGTTATCCTGTTTGCGGTTGTTTTCATTGCTGTTGTTGTTTCCCTGGCAGCAGGCAGAAGTGTTCGTCAGTCAAATGAATTACAGTCTGCAAAGGAAGGACGGGTGTAGGAATGGCACGGAAACATGTAAAAAAAGCAAAAGGAGCTCCATGGGGTGTAATTGTCTTTTTTCTGATATTTTTTTTCTATATCGGAATTCCTTTGATGCTTTCCAAATTACATAAAGATAAAGAACATATGCTCGCTAATGCTAAAAAAACAATAACTGTGGGCTGGATTATTTTCGGATTTGGAGTTATTTATATGGTCATGTGCCTTGCCGGAGGACTGACTGCGGAGGGCGTCAGCGGTATACGGACACTGGTTATTGGGACAGCAGTTTCGTGCGGCGGCGGATATGCCATTGTAAGACACGCAAAGAAATATAAGATGCTGGGATTAAAACATGAACGGTATATTCTTGCCGCATCCCGTTTGCCGGTTGGTTCTCTGGATGATATGGCATATGTTTTGGGAGAAACTTTTGAGGTCACATCTCAGAATGTCCAGGACCTGATTGATAATGGTCTGCTGGAAGACAGCTATATTGATCAGACGCGCCGAATTCTTGTTTCTCCTGTAGTTGGAAGCAGATACAGAACTCAGCCGGGACAGGGCTCTGCAGATACCGGTGATGCTCCGCAGGCAAAGGATTCGAAGCCTGAAGTCAGAGCGGTAAAGTGCCCGAACTGCGGCGGTATGAACTATATTACGAACGGCGCCGGGAATATCTGTGATTACTGCGGTTCTCCGTTGGAATGATGACATTGATGTTGCTTTTCGCGGGGGTGGTTGGCGGCCTGCGCCCGGGGCTTCTGTGCTCTGCACTCGTATGGAATGGATCGGACAGCGCTGCAGAACCCAATTTGATTATTCCAAAATGTCAGGAGATATGCTATAATACCAGATTGTAGCAAACAAAACCTGTATATATAACCGAGGATGAGAAAAAAATTAAGAGCTTTAAACAGGCATTCAAGACTGGCTGACAGTGAGGAAATGATGCGGCAGTCAATGGAAGATGTTTGAAATCCTTGAAAATAAAGGAGATGTGAGAAGATTATGAAATTAGGCATCGTAGGCCTGCCGAATGTGGGCAAAAGTACACTTTTTAATTCCCTGACGAAAGCAGGGGCGGAATCGGCCAATTATCCGTTCTGCACAATTGATCCGAATGTGGGTGTGGTCGCTGTTCCGGACGAGCGGCTGGGAAAGCTGGCGGCACTATATGATTCTGTGAAGATTACGCCTGCAGTCATTGAATTTGTGGATATTGCAGGACTTGTAAAGGGCGCATCCAAAGGAGAAGGACTGGGCAATCAGTTTCTTGCCAATATCCGGGAGGTGGATGCCATTGTGCACGTGGTGCGCTGCTTTGAAGACGGCAACGTGATTCATGTGGATGGAAGCATTGATCCGCTGCGCGACATTGAAACGATCAATCTGGAACTGATTTTTTCAGATATTGAGATTCTGGAGAGAAGGATTGCAAAAACCTCAAAAGGAGCGAGAAATGACAAAGCCCTTGCAAAAGAGCTGGAGCTTCTGAAAAAAGTCAAGGCGCATCTGGAGGAAGGGCGAACGGCTAAAAGTTTTGAAGAACTGGAAGACGATGAGGAGAGGGCATGGCTGGAATCCTGCAATCTTCTGACTTATAAACCGGTCATTTTTGCCGCCAATGTGGCAGAGGATGACCTGGCGGATGACGGTGTATCCAACGAGCATGTAAAAGCGGTCCGGGGCTTCGCCGCATCGGAAAACAGTGAAGTGTTTGTCATCTGCGCCCAGATCGAGCAGGAAATTGCGGAACTGGAAGACGACGAAAAAAAGATGTTTCTGGAAGATCTGGGCATCACGCAGTCCGGCCTGGATAAACTGATCCAGGCAAGCTACCGTCTGCTTGGGCTGATCAGCTTTCTGACCGCCGGTGAAAAAGAGACCCGGGCATGGACGATCCGGGTCGGCACAAAGGCGCCCCAGGCTGCCGGAAAGATCCATTCCGATTTTGAAAGGGGCTTTATCCGGGCAGAAGTCGTGAATTATCAGTCTCTTCTGGACTGCGGCTCCATCGCCGCTGCAAAGGCAAAAGGAATTGTGGGGAGCGAAGGCAAGGAATATGTGATGAAGGATGGAGACGTGGTAGAGTTTCTGTTCAACGTGTAAGGCATCCGTTTGTCGAAATTTGTCGACAAACTTTTGTTGAAAAATGTTGGAAAAAGCAATAGAATAGAGTTGTAAGCTGTACCGGGCAGTTTACTTGGAAAGGATTTTCATCGATGAACACAGCAATAAACTTTCCGCATCTGGGTATCTACCTGGATCATGTGGGAAAATCCATCTCTGTTTTCGGGTTCGAGATTGCCTATTACGGGATTATTATGGGAAGTTCAATCCTGTTGGGGTTGTTCCTGGCAGAAAGGGAGGCAAAGAGGACCGGACAGGATCCGGACACCTATACAGATATGATCATTTATGCGATCATCTTCTCCATTATCTGTGCGAGGGCGTATTATGTGATTTTCTCATGGGAGAACTATAAGGATAACCTGCTCAGTATTTTTAATCTGAGACAGGGGGGCATTGCGATTTACGGCTCGCTGATCGGTGCAGTAGCTACGGTGTATGTGTATTGTAAGGTGAAAAAACTGTCGTTTCTCCAGATGACGGATACGGCCTGCATGGGGCTTGTTGCAGGACAGATTCTGGGGCGCTGGGGAAATTTTTTTAATCGAGAAGCCTTCGGAGGCTATACAGATGGACTTCTGGCCATGCAGTTACCGGTAAGCGCAGTACGTGCCCACGAGATTACGGACGAAATGTGGGCGCATGTACAGGTAATTGGAGGAGAGCAGTTTATACAGGTGCACCCTACGTTCCTCTATGAATCATTGTGGAACCTTGGGGTCATCTGTTTCCTGTACTGGTATCGCACGAGGAAAAAATTCCAGGGTGAGCTGTTTCTGGTCTATCTTCTTGGATATGGACTGGGACGGGTCTGGATCGAAGCTCTTCGGACTGACCAGCTTCAGATCGGAAATACAGGGATTCCTGTATCTCAGCTGCTGGCAGGCGTGCTGATTCTTTTTTCTCTTTGCATGATCTTTCTGGGTAGAAAGAAGAATATGAGCGAGGAGGATTATGGACGGACAAATGAATATCAAGACAGCGATTGAAGGACAGCGAAGGAAGTTGGATTGCATGGCGTTTTGGACGGATGATCTGACAAAACTTCTTGTTGAGGCACAAAAGATGGATCGTATGATTGAGATATACGAGAGCCGACAGGTGGTCAGACGCACGAGAAAAAATGCGTGAAGACAATTTACAGGAAAACAGGGACTGCTGCACAAAGACCGTGCAGCAGTCCCTGTTTTGCAGTACTGAAGAAATACTTAAGAAACGGTATTGCATTTTTCAGGATTTCAGGTTATGATAAACAAAGAAGTGGTGGAAAGTGGTATAAAGTGGTTCAAAAAGGAAGATGAATGGCGGACCATGGTGAGAGCGGGTGGAGATCGATGTTTATGGGAGAGTACAGACATACGGTGGATCCCAAAGGCAGGCTGACCGTCCCCTCCAGATTCCGTGAACTGTTAGGTACAGAATTTGTGGTAACCAGGGGCCTGGATGGCTGTCTCTTTGTATACCCCATGGACAGCTGGGGTGTTTACGTGGAGGAACTGAAAAAACTGCCCTTAACAGATAAAAATGCCAGGCTTTTCACACGCTTTATCATAGCAGGTGCTACAACCTGTGAACTGGACAGGCAGGGAAGGATTCTGCTTCCGGTGACGCTCCGTGAATTTGCAGGCATTGAAAAGGATGTGCTTCTCGCAGGTATGCTGGATCACATTGAAATCTGGAATGAAGAACACTGGAAAGAAAATGCGGATTTCAGCGATATGGATGCGATTGCCAGCCATCTGAATGATCTGTGCAGCAAAGTATAGAGGAGGGTCTATGGAATTCAGGCATTATTCAGTCATGCTTCAGGAGACAGTCGATGAGTTATGCGTCCGTCCGGGCGGAGTCTATGTGGACGGAACGCTGGGCGGCGGCGGACATGCTTACGAGGTATGCAAAAGACTGAAGGGATCCGGGCATTTTTACGGGATCGATCAGGATGAAGCAGCGATCCGTGCAGCCGGCGAGAGGCTGTCCGGGTTTGGCAGTCTTGTGACCGTGATCCGGAGCAATTACTGCAGGATGAAGGAAGAACTGAATGCTCTGGGGGTGGAGTGCGCAGACGGAATCCTTCTGGATCTGGGCGTATCCTCCTATCAGCTGGATGAAGCAGAAAGAGGTTTTACTTACAGAGAAAATGTTCCTCTTGATATGCGGATGGATCAGAGACAGGAAAAGACAGCCAGAGACATTGTAAATGGTTACAGTGAGGCGAAGCTGTATCAGATGATCCGTGATTATGGGGAAGATAAATTTGCAAAAAATATAGCGAAACACATTGTACAGGCGAGGGGAAAAAGACCGATTGAGACGACCGGAGAACTGGTTGAAGTCATCAAAGCGGCCATACCGATGAAGATAAGAATGCAAAAGGGGCATCCTGCGAAGCAGACCTTTCAGGCGATCCGTATTGAGTTGAATCAGGAGCTGGAGGTTCTGAAGGATTCGCTGGACGAGCTGATCGGGTTTTTGAAGCCCGGAGGAAGGCTCTGCATTATTACCTTCCATTCTCTGGAAGACCGGATTGTGAAAAATGCTTTCCGGAGAAATGAGAATCCATGTATCTGCCCCAGGCATTTTCCGGTATGTGTATGCGGAAAAGTCTCGAAGGGACATGTTGTAACAAGAAAACCAATGATGCCAACGGATGAAGAACTTGAGAAAAACAGTCGCTCCAAAAGCGCAAAACTGCGAGTATTTGAACGTGCATGACAGCATAAGGAAGGGAGTTGGTTCATATGGCCCGGGAGAGAAGATACAGGTATGTGGAGGGCAATACCGTAAGGAAGATTCAGCCTTCTGACCGTCCTGACCGCAGGCAGAAGCCAGATCATCGGAAAAGACGGAAACCATCTGCGAAAAAGCATATCCAGTATGTCAATGTTTTTTACACTGTTTTTCTGGCTGCTGCAGCATGTATGGTATTGTGGTCAGGGGTCAATTATCTGCAGCTTCAGGCAGAACTCACAGGAAAAATAAAAAATATTGCATCTCTTGAGATGCAGCTTGAAAATCTGAGAAAAGAAAACGATGACAACTATACAAGGATCATGACGTCTGTGGACCTGGATTATATTAAAGAAGTTGCTGTCAATGAACTGGGAATGGTGTATGCGAATGAAGACCAGGTGATCCTGTATGATGGCGGGACGAGAGATTACGTGAGGCAGAATGAAGAGATTCCGGAAGAGGAGACGACCCTGATGGATCAGATCCGCGGGAAATAGAAGATTGGACAGAGGTGTGAAGTGGCAAGAAGGAGAAGACGGACACCAGGTTCGAGAAGAAGACGTATTACTTTGAAGATGAAACGGAAACTGGCACTGTTATTTGCCATAATCGTGCTGATTTTAATTGGAATATTTGGCTGGCTGGTATACATTATCAGAGTCAGCGGAGAACAGTATACAAGAAAAGTGCTTGCGCAGCAGGATACAAACAGTATCCTGCTTCCGTATAAGCGGGGAGATATCTATGACCGGAACGGAACGATCCTTGCGACCAGTGAGAAGGTATATAACGTAATTCTGGATCCGGCAGTGCTGCTGGAGAATCAGAGTGAGCAGCCGGGAAAGGACTGTGTGGAACCAACCCTTCAGGCACTGGTTGAATATTTCGACCAGGACCGGGAAGAACTGAATACGATTATGGAAGAAAAAAAGACCAGTCACTATGTGATTCTGGCAAGGCAGCTTACCAAAGACGAGGTTTCTGATTTTGAGGAAGCGATGAAGGAAGAAGGCAGCAGGATTGAGGGCGTCTGGCTGGAGGATTCCTATATCCGCCGTTATCCTTATGACCGTCTGGCATGCAATGTGATCGGATATACTGTGTCCGGCAATGTAGGACAATATGGAATTGAACAGGAGTATTCAGAACTGCTGAACGGAGAAAACGGAAGGAGCTATAATTACCTGAATGAAGACCTGGAGCAGGAGAAGACGGTCCGGGCAGCGACAGACGGAGACAGTGTGATGTCCACGATTGATATCACGCTTCAGGGAATCGTGGAAAAGGCGATTGCGGATTTTCAGGAAAAATATACAGATGCTTTCCGGGAAGGAGAAGGGAGCTATACATCGGCGGCAATTATGATGGATCCCAATACGGGCGAAGTGCTGGCGATGGCAAGCAACCGGAATTATGATCTGAACAATCCCTATGATGTAGTTGCAAACGGGTTGTTTACCGAAGAGGAGGCGGAAAAGCTTACCGAGGAAGAACGACTGAATGCACTGAATGAACTGTGGCGGAATTTCTGTATCAGTGATACTTATGAGCCGGGGTCAACGGCGAAGCCGATTACGGTTGCTGCAGCGCTGGAGGCCGGGATCGTGCATGACGGTGATACTTATCTGTGTGACGGCAGGCAGAATATTGCAGGCAGGGACATCTGGTGTTCTCATAAATTCGGGCATAAAATAATTACACTGGAAGGTTCCCTTATGTTTTCCTGCAACGATGCGATGATGCAGATTGCGTCGAAACTGGGGGAAGAGAATTTTACCAGATACCAGAATATGTTTAATCTGGGGCTTCGGACAAATATTGATCTGCCGGGAGAAGCACGAACCGATACGCTGGTCTATTATACGCAGGAAAATGCACCGAATGACAGGCTCATCATGCGCATTACAGATCTGGCGACCAATTCGTTCGGACAGAACTTTAATGTGACAATGATCCAGATGGCTTCTGCGTTTTCTGCCTGTATCAATGGAGGATATTATTATCAGCCGCATGTGGTGAAAAAAGTTCTGGACAGCAGCGGCGGAACAATCAGAAATATAGAGCCGGTTCTTTTAAGGACGCCCATTTCGTCCAAAACCTCCTCTTTGATAAGGAAATACCTGTATAATACCATGTATGGTCCGGAGGATGCAAATGGAAACGCCCCAACCGGACGGGCGGCAAGAGTCGCAGGGTATGCCATGGGCGGTAAAACGGGGACGGCGGAGATGATACCGAGAGATAAGACCAATTATCTGGTATCTTATATCGGATTTGCTCCTGCAGATCATCCGGAAGTGGTTTTGTATGTGGTAGTAGACAGGCCGAATGCAGAGAAGCAGGCCAGCAGTTCTTATGCCATGGAGATCTGGAAAAATATTATGAAGGAAGCGCTTCCATATCTGAATATTTATCCAACAGAGGAGGTTCCGGCGGATATGCAGGAGGAGGTTGCGGCGGAACAGAAAGAAGAAACGGAAACACCGGAGGAAGAACCGGAGGAGGAGCCGGCAGAGGAAGGAACACTGGTGGATCCGCAGACAGGAGAAACTGTGCAGATGCCGGATCCGGCAACGATTGATCCGAATGATGATTCTGTTCTGGGAGATGTTCCGATTAACGATAACCTGTTGGATGTAAAACCTGCAGATGCCATATCGGATGAGGAGGACAGCAATCCAACAGAATAAGACAGGAAAATACCTCATAAAATAGGAACAAAGATTCTTATGAGGTATTTTTTTGCATTGTAAGACGTTTCATAAAAAGAAGATTGTCATTGTATTCACAGCATGTCTGCTGATGATGTCCGTCCTTGGCGGACGTCTGGTCTACCTGATGGTATTTGAATCGGAATATTATCAGGAACTGGCAAAGGATCTGCATGAGCGTGAGAGGAGCATTAAAGCGGCAAGAGGCAGGATCGTTGACCGGACCGGTACGATTCTGGCGGATAACCGGACCGTCTGCACCATATCTGTGATTCACAGCCAGATTAAAGATCCGGAAGCAGTCATTGAGATGCTTTGTAAGGAGCTGGATCTGCCAAGGGAAACCGTACAGAAGCGGGTCGAGAAGGTCAGTTCCATTGAACGTATTAAATCCAATGTGGATAAAGAGACAGGGGATGCAGTCCGCGCCTATCAATATGCAGGTGTAAAAGTGGATGAGGATTTTAAAAGATATTATCCGTTTGACGAGCTGGCGTCAAAGGTTCTGGGATTTACAGGAAGTGATAATCAGGGAATCATCGGGCTGGAGGTCAAATATGACGAATATCTGGAAGGGATTCCGGGGACTATACTGACCCTGACGGACGCAAGAGGAGTGGAGATCGAAAATGCCAGGGAAGAACGGGTAGAATCCGTGCCGGGCAATGATCTGGTGGTAAGCCTTGACTATAATATTCAGTCCTATGCCCAGCAGGAGGCGCTGAAGGTTATGGAAGCAAAGCAGGCGGACTATGTCTCTGTTCTGATTATGAATCCGCAGAACGGAGAGATCTATGCCTGTGTCAATGTGCCGGAATTCAATCTGAACGATCCGTTCACACTGAATACCGGAGAAAGTACAGAGGGGATGACTGAACAGCAGAAACAGGATGCTCTGAATCAGATGTGGAGAAATCAGTGTGTGAATGACACCTATGAACCAGGCTCGACGTTTAAAGTGTTTACTTCTTCCGCAGCGCTGATGTCAGGGACCTCTTCCATTAACGATCAGTTTTCCTGTCCGGGATTCAAGATCGTGGAGGACAGGCGGATCCGATGCCATAAGACAGCGGGGCATGGAGGACAGGATTTTACACATGCAATCATGAATTCGTGTAATCC
>ERZ778516.1780-NODE-1780-length-15721-cov-18.457168_pt1 | contig 15721 bp, 18 predicted proteins | sample MGYA00510342_ERZ778516 | MGnify/ENA primary metagenome ERZ778516 (study PRJEB29527, sample SAMN07138961) | mouse gut metagenome | material: feces | host: mouse | place: China:Nanjing | collected 2016-01-25 ... | reverse complement strand
GTGTCTGTTCAGTTGTTTTGGATAGAATTATCCATGTGTTATTGTAGCAAATCTGTGGGAGAAGGTCAAGGACTGGCAGAGAAAAACGGAAAGAAAAGCAAAGAGGGTTAGGGATACTTCCCTATGGAAATTTCATCATACGGACGGTAGGGAGGTATGGGGAATTTCGCCTATGTGTCCGTACATAGGCAGTGCTTGCTATTCTTGTCTTTCGACACTCCCGGAGGGTGTGTCGGCAGTATTTAAAATAACTTAAGTTTTATGACACAACTAAGTCGCAAGTCTGTGGTATACTTATCAAAATGGAGGCGTATATCAATGCACAAGATATTGATTGTTGAAGATGAAGAAGCAATAGCCAACTTAATAAAGATAAATCTGTCAGCGGAAGGATACCGCTGCACCTGTGCCTATGATGGAAAGACAGGCGCAGATTATATCGAAAGGGAAACTTTTGATTTGATTTTGTTAGACATCATGCTGCCGGAGATTGATGGTTATGAGTTATTGGAATATATTAAACCGAGTGGTACACCTGTGATTTTTTTGACTGCGAAAGGCGCTTTGAATGACCGTATCAGGGGATTAAAACTCGGAGCGGACGATTATATTGTGAAACCATTCCAGATAGGGGAACTATTGGCACGAGTAGAAGCACTGCTTAGAAGATATGGGAAGATAAATAAAAAGTTGTCTTTTGGGGACGTAGAAATTGATATAGTTTCCAGAACGGTCAGTAAATCCGGACTGCCAGTTGAACTGACAACGAAAGAATTTGATTTGTTAGTAGAGCTTGTACAAAACAAGAACGTAGCTTTATACCGGGAGAGATTATATGAAAAGGTATGGGGAGAGGTATTTATGGGAGATACCCGTACATTAGATTCTCATATTCAGCGGTTGAGGAGAAAGTTAAATTGGGAGAAAGAGATCAAGACAGTATTTCGTGTGGGGTATAGGCTGGAGGGAAATGAATGAAATTATTTCACAAAATATTTCTGTGCTTCATACTGATATTCGGAATTGCTTTTCAGATAGCCGGTTTTTTATTGATAGATTTTGCGTCCAGAAATGCAATCAGTCAGGAAAAGAAATATGCTTTTCAGAATTTTCAGTACAATAAATACATCCTGCAATCTATTCTTTATTCTGAACCGAATTTTTTTGAAAATGAAGAAACTGAGCTTGCAGGCATTTCAAATAATTTTTCTGTTCCGGTAGCTATATATGGAATAGATGGAGCGTATCTTTTTTCCAATATAGCGGTGCAGCCGTGGGAACTCAACGTTCACGAAGAAGATGATGACAGAATATCCTTTCAGATTTATGAAAAAGCGGGAGAAAGCTATATTTTTGTATACGATTATGTTAAACAGGACGAAAATAGTATGTATTTGATTACACAGACTGACATTAGTTCAGTGATAGATGCACAGAAAAGCATGATGATCTATTTTCAGAAGTTATACATAATTCTTTTATTTATCAGTTTCCCAGTGATATTCCTGCTGACAAAAGGAATCACAGCATCCATAAAGAAAGTGGGAAAGGCAGCGAGGAGAATTGCGGGAGGGGAGTATTCTGAAAGAATCAGCACAAAAGGAAAAGATGAAATTGGTGAACTGGCATCGGATTTTAATCTGATGGCAGAGCAAGTAGAGGAAAAAATTGCCGAATTGTCAGATGTGGCAAGGCAGAAAGAAGATTTTACAGCGAATTTTGCGCATGAGCTGAAAACTCCACTGACATCCGTAATTGGCTATGCAGATATGCTGTACCAGCGTGATTTGCCCAGGGAAGAAGTAAAGAGTGCTGCCGGATATATATTGAATGAAGGTATGAGACTTGAGTCTTTGTCTTTGAAATTGATGGATTTATTTGTACTGGACAAACAGGATTTCTTCTTAGAACCGTTATTTGTGCAGGAAATGTTTGAAAATTTGCGTCAGGGCATTGAACCAGTATGCGAAAAGAATGAGGTAGCATTGCACTTGGAATTAGAAGAGTGTTGTATAGAAGTCGATTTTGACCTTTTCAAGACAATGATACTGAATCTCGTGGATAATGCAGTAAAGGCGGATTGCGAAGATATATGGATAAGAGGAAAGCAAGGGAAGAATTTTTATCAGATTATGATAAAAGATAATGGGAAAGGAATACCGGTGAATGAACTCGGACGGATTACAGAGGCTTTTTATATGGTGGATAAGTCCAGATCAAGGAAACAGCATGGAGCAGGACTTGGAATGGCTCTGGTAGCAAAGATTGTGGAAATACATAAGGCAAAAATGAAAGTAGAAAGCGATGGAAGAACGGGAACTGAGATTAACATAGCATTTCGCCTGCAGGAGGGAAAACCGGATGAATAAAGCATATAAATATACGCTTTTTACTATATTTCTTTCTCTTGTTTTTGCTTTTGGCAGCATGGCAGGAATGAATTTTATCATGGAAGCAAGAGAAAAACAAATGCTGACGGAAAGAGGGAGAACTGTGGTGGAAGCGCCTGTCCGGGGATGGCAGAAACAGGGGGGGAGTGAAGAAAACGAAGATGGGGAAGATTCTGCTCAGAGAAGTTATGAACTTACAACGGAACAGGTAACAGAGGCAATCAGTAGTTGGAACAGCCGGACAGGTGAGACTGTGCATAATCCGGTAGTGGGACAAATATCCATGACAGAGGCGATACAGAAAGGAGAAATGTGGCTGGCAGATATGGCAATAGAAGAAAGCGGACAGGGATCGGATACACATTTTGTGAATGCCACATTGAGTGTTCCGGAACAAAATGAAATGTCCGGTCAACTAGAACCATATTGCAGTTTCTGGACGGTACAGTTTTCAGGTGGGGTAATGAATGCAGTATTATATATCAATGCTGTTACTGGAAATATACTGGGGGCAGAAATTTCTTTGTATAGGAATCTGCCGGATAATCTGCCCGCTGATAAGCTGAGTCTATTTGCGGAATTAGCAGGGTTTCAGGAAAATGATACGGAAATAGTATTTAATTTAGATGGAGCATCGGCATTTTTGGAGATAGCTGATAGTCAGTTATGTGCAGAGATGGAATTTCAGCGAAGGAAAAAGGGATATTTTGATTTGAACCAATACGAACAGGATAGTGCAGATGTCAGTTCAGAATTATATTATAATGAATATGCGGTCATTACTTATAAATTAACTGTAATGGGAGAATAAAATTTCTTAAAGAGAATATATTTTACAACTTTAACACAACTTTGCCGAAAGTAAGTCGCAATACCCAGATAGGATATAAATGTATCCTATCTGGGCATTTTTGATTTTGGGGCGATTTATCAAGGCGAACGGGTTGGAAATAGGCATACGAGGAGGCATGGAAATGGAGTTACAAGTAAAACATCTGTGTAAGCGTTATGGGAGAAAAGAAGCGCTTTGTAATGTCAGTTTTACGCTGCAAAAAGGTATTTACGGGTTGCTGGGAGAGAACGGGGCGGGGAAAAGCACACTCATGCGGATGATGGCTACTGTGGATTTTCCAACCAAAGGAGAAATACAGTACAATGGAAAAGATATTTTTGCGATGGATGAGGAATATAGGGGGCTGATTGGATATATGCCTCAGAATTACAGTGTCTATCCCGGATTTACCGCAAGGGACTTTCTGGAGTATATGGGAGTTTTGAAAGGAATCCCAAAAGACAGGCTTGAATCAAGGATAAGTGAAGTCCTGGAATTTGTAAACCTTTCAGATGTTGCAGGAAAAAAGGTAAAAACCTTTTCAGGAGGTATGAAGCGCAGGATTGGGATTGCACAGGCAATCATCAATGAGCCAGAGATATTGATATTTGATGAACCTACTGCAGGTCTTGATCCTACGGAGCGTATTCGATTCTCCAATATTATCAGTGACATGGGAAAGGACAAAATAGTTCTGCTGTCAACCCATATTGTCTCTGATATTGAGGCGATTGCAAATGAAATTGTGGTGATGAAGAAAGGGAACATTTTAAAGACAGGAAATGTGAATGAGATTGTCAGAAGTGTAAAAGGACAGGTATGGGAGACGGTTGTAAGTCATGAAGTGTACCAGAAATTGAGGATGGAGCGGGCAGTAATTCATTTAAAACAGATGGGGAAAGAAGTGCAGGTTCGCTTTGTTGGAGAACAGTATCCCGGTGTGGAGAATTATCTTGCAGAGCCAACACTGGAAGATTACTATATCTTTGCAGGCGGCGCTAGTAAGTAAATGATTGATAACAAACAAATTTGAAATAAACGGAGGCAGTGAAAGACAATGAAGAGAAAAAAGATATTTTTAGGGTTGGTATTATTTGCAATGGTTATGAGTATAACAGCCTGTTCAATGAGCAAAGACGATACATCGGAAACTCAGATTATGCAGCCGGAATCAATTTCTGCGGAAAAGGAAAATGATGGACAGGAGAAGGCTGGTTCTCATGATATTCAGATTGGTGTAGAGCGAGAGGATGAAAATAAGGGAACCGAAGTGCAGCAATCTGAAAAGCAGGAGCTGCAGCAGCCTGAAAGGCAGCAAGTGCAGAATGAGGCAGATGCGGATTTGGAGGAGAGGCTTGCTCAGTATCGTGAGGAAAGGGAAAGCATGACAAATGTTGCAATGGGGAATGGCGTGTCAGGATATGGTGCTCCTAATGCAGAAAATTTTGGTTTTCAAGCGGATACGGCGGATTATATGCAGAATTTTGATTCCAGAGAATTGAATAAGGCTTATGAAACAGCAAAAAAATATGTGACAGAAACTTTGAAAATTTCTGTTGAAACAAATGCAGTTGTATATCCTTGTATTGATCCGGGAATTACCGAAATATATGAAGCAGAGGATAAGGGCGTGGCAGACGGCTATGATTCAGAGAATATTTTTGTTTGTGAATATTGTGATACTGGGAACTGGCAGTATTTAATCCTTGTGAGAGATGGAAAAGATAGCGACTGGAGTGTAATTCATTATGGCGGTTCTTATAAGGAATAATGGGGGACTGAAAATTGAAGGATTTAATCAAGCTGGAATATAAAAAAATGTGGAATGGGCTATCCTTTGTTTCTCTTGTGGCATTAAGTGTCCTTACCATACTTTTTGCCATTGTGACGCTGAATCTTCAGTACAGAACCATAGGCTCAGATGGAAATATGGTAAAGGGACTGGCTTCGTTCTGGACATTAAAAGAGGCATCAGAGGATTTGGAAGGTGTACTGGATGATGAATATATCAGGACGTTAATTGAGAAATATAACGCCAGTTATGACAAGGCATATCTGGATGAAAATCGGGGTTTTTTGGGAACAGGAGGCATGACAAAATATATCGTGTCTAACTATGTGATCAATTACGCTTATTATGGTCCTTATATGTCTAATGGAAATGAAAAGGTAGGATTGGATTACAGCTTTTTGGATTCAGAGGAAAATTTTTACCGTAAATATAAAGAGGCAGTACTGGAGCAGCTTTTATATGTGAATGAAGAAAACGGGTTGTTCCCGTATTCAACGAAGCAGATTTCTGTTCTGGAGCAAAAGATCCAGAGTATAAAAACTCCTTTTCGGATTGCCTATCACACAGGTTGGGCGAATGTGTTTGGGTATTTTGGCATGGAATATCCGGTCTTTTTTATCATTCTTGCATTTTGTCTAGCCGGATGCTATGCGAAAGACAGCACGAACGGTATGGATGAGTTGGCGCTGGCCTCGGTGTGCGGAAGAAAAAAAGATATGCAGGCAAGGTGGATTGCAGGAAATTTGTTTGCGGTTACAGTCTACCTGATTTATGTCGGGATGCTTATTGCGATACATGGAGGAATAGCAAGTCTTCATGGTCTGGGAGCCTCTGCACAGACATTTTGGTTTGAGTGTCTCCATAATTTCAGCGTTGGGACTGCATTGCTGGTTGTGTTTTTATGTGGGTTGGCAGGAGCATTGGTTATGGCAAACTTAGTGATGCTTTTGTCTATTAAAATAAAAAATACAAAGATTGCTGCGGTTTTGGGTATTATTGCAGTGGTTCTGATGTTCCGGCAGGCATCCACATATAGCCAGATTAAGATGTTCAACCCTTTGCAGTTTAAAGAGAGCGCATTGTTGACAGATTTTCTGTTTGTCGGGGATATGATGGTGCCATATTTTGTAATAGCCCTTTTCTTAAGCGCAGCGTATATAGTTGTTTTGTGGCTGGTTTTGCGGCTTTCCTATAAAGGGTATTGGTTGAACTAACAGAGAGACAGCGTATAATGGCGATGCGGGAAATGAGGTGGCACAAGATGATAGAGATTATAAAAATTGAGGGCAAAAGAATTTTAAGCAAAGAAAAGTTCCTATTGTTTCTGACTATTGTTTTCCTGTTTTCTGCGTGCAGCACATATCTGTCCCTGCAAAGCTATGAGGTGCCGGATATGGATGGGATTGCTGTCACATGGCAGGAAAACCTTGCTCATGCAAAGAAGAACCTGCGTGGAAAAACGATAGGCAGGGAGTTGATTGACGTTGTACGGCAACAGGAGAATTTAATTTATGCAGACGAAAACAGCCTGAGTGAAGTGATTAGGTTAAACTATGGAGGAAAATCAGCCCAGGAGTTGACTGATGAGGAGGCGAGCAGTTTTTATCAAACACGTCTGTCAAGAATCAGGGCTATGTTAGAGGAAAATCAATATATACAGTATACGCCAGAGGAAGAAGAATATTTTTTGCAGAGAGCAAAAGAACTTTCTGATATTCCATTTGACTATGCGGAGGGGTGGAAAAGATTGAATGAAGATATGGGGACATTTGTCCCATTATTATTCATAGTTATATCAGTCCTGCTGCTTCCGCTCTTTGGAACTGATCCGAAAGTAAGCATGAATGAATTGTATCGGTCATCCAGATATGGAAAAAAGCCTCTGGATACGGCGAGGATATTGATGGCATTTATAGTAGGAACAGCACTATACGCTTTGGGAATGATTGTATTTTTTGCAATAAAAATGATACCTTTCGGTTTATATGGAGGTAATCAGTACATTCAGAGCAATGCAACGACATTTTTCTCACTATATAAGATTACTTACCTGCAACAGTATTTTATTAATGTAGCGATTGGCTTTGTCGCATTCCTGTTCGTTATCTGTCTGCTTCTTTTTATTACGGCAGTTATGGAGAAAATAATGAGTAGTGCGGTAGTGCTTGCTTTTTTCTGGATTACATTGTTACTTTTTGACCAGATGTATCTATGGCAGGTAAATCACTATTTTGCGAATTTCATGCCATTAAGAATGACCTCTTTTACACATTATTATGTCGGGAATGAAATATACAGGATATTCGGCTGCACCCTATCATGTATGGCCTGGAGTATTCTGTTATCAAGTCTGCTTGCAGGAAGTTTATTATTAACGGTACTGGGTGTGGAAAAAGTAAAGAGAAAAAGAGGATTGTATTAATAACCAAAGAGAGCAAAAACAGGAAGAATTTACGAGGGAAATGGAATGGGAGATAGCGGCGGAAATACCAGAAGGGGAGATAGAAGAAAGAGAAAACAGTCAGGAAATGGGCTATTGCTGATTGCCCGCATGATACTTTTGGTTATGTTGACATCCTGCATTAGAAATATAAAAGCTGAATTGGAAGAAATACAAATTATACTGAATCGAATAGAGATTTTGCAGTATGGAAACGCCGAAACTACAGCCCAAACGGAGGAGGAAACGGATTTTGTGGGCAGCATTGATATCATAGATGTAGAAAAGCCGGTACAGCGCACATGGACTGAAACGCTGCAAAGACTGGACGAATTAGGGCAGATAAATCCGATTATTGAGGAAATCAGTAAAAATAACTCTCTCTATCCGGAAAGTATGCTGGCAGCTTTGGCAAATAATCCAGAGATGGCAGATTTCGTATCAGGATATTTGGATGAAAACAGGAGAACTGCAGAAGGACTGACTTATTTAGAAAAGGAACAGGAATATCCGTTGTTTCTTCAATGGGATACCAGATGGGGATATTTACCCTATGGTGAGGACAGCATTATTGGATTGTCAGGATGCGGGCCAACATGTATGTCAATGGTTCTATATTATCTAACTGATGATGATGCGCTTACACCGGATAAACTTGCCGCCTATGCTATGAGCAATAATTATTATGCGGAGGGAATAGGGACAGCATGGGTGTTTATGGAAGAGGTTCCTCTGTTATATGGGATTAGAGTAAGTGAGCCGAGGGTAACAGAGCGTGCCATAAAAGCTGAATTGGATAAGGGGGCTGTTATCATATGTGCAATGGGTGAAGGAGATTTCACTGTGTCGGGGCATTTTATTGTAATATACGGTTATGATGAAGCCGGATTTAAAGTGAATGATCCAAACTGTGTAGCAAGAAGTCGGAAAAGATGGTGCTTTAATGAGATAGAGCAACAGATTAAAAAGATATGGACTTATGAAAAATAAGGACGGAAAGAAGGAGTGGCTGTGTGGATAAAATGAGCTTAGCGACATTATGTTTAAACCTTTATGGAGGAATAGAAGATTGCTTTGCAGAGAGTGGTTATTCTGTTAAACCAATGCCAAAAGACGAAGCATTTAACAGGGAAATAGACATTGGGGAATAAATATATTGCGCATTACAAACGATAGCGAGAGAGCTGATACGGGCATTTGGCAAACAGGATAATGAAATTATAGTATCTACTTATCAAGCAGGAATTGTAATTTTGGGACTGGAGATTTCAAATAAAGAGTTAACGGATTTGTGTTTGTCAGATGGGAGTAAATTCATTATACAGCGGTCAGAGCTTGGTATGGCATTGGCATTTCTCATGTTGGAGAAAGTAAAAATAGAGCAGTTTTTTGGAGTGTATGGGGACGGAATTGCCTTTGGCTTATTAAATTAAGGTCTGGTGCTGTATTGAGGTCTTGCCGTTATCGTTTATAAAACAGAGATATTCTTAGAATCCAGTTGAAAATAAAGGAGACACCATGAATATGTTAATCAGTGATCATGAAGAAGAAAAAATAGACAAGCTGATCAGGAAAGCGCTAAAAGAGAAAGCCGAAGATATAAATGTACCGGATGGACTGAAAGAAGAAATTGATAAAAAAATAGGGAGGAAGCAGACTATGGGTAAAATTACAAATAAGAAAACAGGCATCTACATATTGGCAGGGATTATCTTAATTGCAATCATTATTGCAATAACAGTAATTACAATAGGGAAAAAGAACCCGCAAAGTAGCGAAGTTTCCAATCCAACATTTGCCGATGAGGATGGTAAGGTATATGTTGCAGCTTTTTTAAAGGGTATGACGGAAAGCACAATAACCGTGGATGTGGTTGAGTTTATTACGGATGATAATGAGGAAAAGGTTAAGAAACTAAACCTTATGGAGGATGATATGACAGATGGTTACTATATATATAATCCGGATGAAAAAACCGTTGTATGGGAATTAGATAAGCAAACGGTATATACGTTTATTGATTGGAACGGGGATTTTACAGGCTCCGAGTATCCGGAAGAATACACAACGGCGCAGGTTCAGGAGTTTATAAAATACATTGAGACGTATGACAATGCAGCACCGGGGATGCCTTTTTTCTTTCAGGTGGAAGATGGCGTAGTAAGATTTGTATTGGAAAAAGTTATTGCGTAACGATATAAGTATGTTTGAAAATATATTTGTTATGGCGGTAGGGATGCTGGGAGATGATTATTTTGGGAAGATAATGGTTTTGACATTTAATGATGACGAAGAAGATATGTTTCAACGTATTATGTCCTATGTTAATGTAGGTACAAAGTGTTTGGCGGTTGCAGATACTCCGCTCAATATTTTAAGGTTCAAAGAATTGGAGATCAACGAGAGCGAACGTATTGTAATTAAAAAAAGCTCGAAAATTAATTTTACTTTTATTGAGTTTGAGATTATCTTACTGCTTGCAAAGAATGCCGGAATGATTTTCAGCAAAGAGCAAATCTATGATATTGTCTGGAAAGAACCTTATACTGGAGATTACAACGTTGTAATGAGCCACATTCGGAATATCAGAGAAAAGATAGAGGATAATCCGAGCAAACCGTTCTATATTCAAACAGTATGGGGTGTGGGGTATCGTTTTAACAAGAATTGTCGTTTAGATAAAAAATAAGCAGCGGTCTGTGGGGAGACTTACAGATTGCTGCTTATTTTTCTGGTTTCATTCCTAAAAGGTAGTCGCATGATACATGGAAAAATTCTGCCAGAGCCACCACTTCATAATCCGGGACGAACTTTGTCCCTTTTTCAATCCGTAAAATGGTCAGGTCACTAAATTCATACCCGGCAAGCTGGAGCTGTTCGGCAAGGGCTTTCTGTGACAGTTTCCTTTCCGCCCGCAGTTCCATAACCCTTTGACCGATTAGGTTTTTGGAGTTGTTTTCTTTATTCCAATAGATTTTAATATCCTACCACCAACTTTCTAAAGATGAAGTCCTTTACCATTGATTTACGAAATATTGTTGATAATATACTTCTAAAGATGAAGTGTTAGGGAATTATCTTGTTATTGAGAAATTGGGGATTGATAATACTGCCTGTAAAATACAATAATATTTTTAACAGAGAAAGGTGGAAACAAGCATGAATGAAGTTTTTGAAACATTGTCGGATGTCTTTGAGGAGCTGCGCAGCGAATCGGAGGACAGGGAGTATTCCGTCCAGACGGAGGAAGCAAAAGCAGCCAGCCGGGAACTGAAAAAGAAGCAGAAGGCATTTGAAGCATATCTTTCCAAGCTGCCGAAAGAGGACAGGGAGTTTTTGGAGGGCTATATGGATGCGGTGGATCATGCCCATTACAAGGAGGAACAGCGGGCATATTATCAGGGATTTGTGGACAGCGTACAGGTTCTTGACGGACTTGGCATTATAAAAAAGCGTATGCGTATAAAAGAGTTTCTTCAAAAATTCAGCAAATAGACAAAGAGGTGGCTGGCAGGACAGAAGGCGAGCCACCTTTTTTGCATGGTTCAGAAAAATCCAGAAATACTCACGAAAAAATTCAGATGTTGGGGATATTCTATTCTTTGGGATGTTTGTATGTCCGAAGATAGGCTTCCACAATAGCAAGGATTGTTGTAATCTGTTCCTCCGTACATTGTGACAGATAGACCAGCAGACGCTTGTAGTCAAGATTGTCTGCCGGGGCATCTGGATAGAAAAACGGATCGGCGGAAATATGTAAGGCTCGTATGAGCTGCCCTAGCTTTTCAATGCTTGGCACGTTTCCATGATTTTCGATTTCCTTGATATAGCGGGAGGAAACGCCGGATTTTTCAGCCAGTTCTTCATAGGTCAGCTTCTGGTCGGTTCTAGCCTTCTTCAGACGGAATCCCATTTCCTTGTCAATTTTCTTTTTTCTTGCCATATATGCACCTCCATGTATAGTGTATATTGCACATTTCGCTTTGAAAATGCACTAATAAATCACTTTATCAGAGGGGTATAATACACATAGAAGAATAAAAAGACTTTGGATATTGCATATAAAAAAACGCAGTATGGGGAATTTTCCGTAAGGATGTTATTGCATAGACTAAAATATAATGATGTGATTATGTAGACAGTGTAGCCCTGTGGCTACGCTGTTTTGCTGTTCTGGCTGGATTTCCTATTCTGCATATGCTCTTGGAACAGTTCTTCCATTTCTTCTGGCGACGGTTCTCGGACAATGCCTACGCCATTATAATAAATTTCTAAACTCTGATGGCGTTTGCCGCCAATATATTCTGGATTGGACACGACAATCTTTTCTATAAATTCATGTACGGTTTCGGGGGTTAATTCTGTAAGCTGCGTGACGCATTTTACCCTGTCGATAAACCGCTGAAGGCTGTCGCTTTTGTTTGTTTCTGTTTCAAGGTACTGTTCCATGTCGGGGATGGATGTCTTTAACTGTTTCTGCTCGTCCTCAAACGCTATCGACATGGTGGCAAAGCGTTCATCAGAGATTTTCCCGCTTACATTGTCCTCATAAATCTTCTGGATAAGGCTGTCAATCTCTCTGACACGTTTCTTTGTCTTTTCAAGTTCCCTCCGCTTCATGGAAAGCTCTTTTTTCTTTTCCTCACCGAAAGCCGCCATTTGTTTCATGGCAAAATCCTTTTCAAAACTCTGCACATACCAGAATACCCTCTGCATGCTTTCCAATACAATCCCTGCCACGACTTCTTCACGGATATAGTGGGCAGAGCATACGTCAGAGTTTTTGCGGTAGCTGGAACAGAAAAAATAGGGATGCTGACGCTTGCTGTCCATTGCATTGTAATACAGTTTTTCCCCACAGTCAGCGCAGTAGAGCAGTCCCGAAAACATGCTAATAGTTCCGTGTCTGGTCGGTCTGCGGCGGTGTTCCCGAAGCTCCTGCACAAGCAGGAAAGTTTCTTCGTCAATAATGGCAGGGTGGGTGTCCTTAAATATCTGCCATTCCTCCTGCGGACGTTCCAGACGTTTCTTGTTCTTAAAAGATTTGCTTGTGGTGCGAAAATTAACAGTGTCCCCGATATATTCCTGTCGTGAGAGGATATTCCCCACGGTATCGGCTGACCAGCCGTATGGCACGGTGGACAGCCTGCGGTACGGTTTCCCGATACTGCGCCAGTATTCCGTAGGCGTCATTACTTTGTCGACTTTCAGCTTTTTTGCTATCTGTGTCGGTCCGAATCCTGCCACGCACATATCAAAAATCCGTTTTACAACTTCAGCCGCAGGCTCGTCAACAAGCCATTCTTTTGGGTTGTCTGGATTCTTTTTGTATCCAAATGGCGGAATGGTTGTAAGTGGTGCGCCCGACAGTCCCTTATTGCGGAGTACATTCCGCACTTTCTGACTCGTGTTCTTGGCGTGCCATTCGTTGAATAAGTCTTGCATGGGAACAAGGTCGCTGATGCCTTTTGCTGTGTCAATGTTGTCCATGATGGCAATATACCGCACGTCCAGACGTTCAAAATCTTCCTCTAGCAACTGCCCGACAACAAGGCGGTTGCGCCCAAGCCTTGAGTGGTCTTTGACAATAATTGTCCCGATTTTCCCCTGCTCGGCTAAGTCCATCATCTCCATAAAAGAGGGTCTTGTAAACGTAACTCCCGAAAATTCGTCGTCTATAAAGAAGCGGGGATTGCGAAATCCATTCTCTTTTGCATATTTTTCCAGTATGGACTGCTGGTTTTTGATGCTGCCCGAAAGCCCGTCCTGCTCATCGTCACGGCTTAAACGGCAGTATAAAGCTGTTATTTTTTCTGGCTGGCTGCTCATAATTCTCCTTTCCACAGCCAGATATGATATGAATTGTAGGTGCCATTATCATACCATATCTGGCAGAATACTTCAACGCTTTAAAGCCTTAATTCAAATGCCGTTTATAGTTTTAGGAGAATGCGTTCGGTTTTTTCCTGTATGCTCTCAGCAGCGGCGGCGTTAAAATGGGCATTGACTGTATAAACTGTGCCGTCTATCTCTTTCTGAAAATTGATTGGATGGGGATATTGTGACCTGCGAAACCATTCTAACCGTTCTTCTTTTGTCATGGATGCAAGGCTGTCCGTAATCCCATCAATCATCTGACGGATGGCGGTTTCTTCTGAAAATTCTTCTTTTTCTGTGTCGCTAAAAGATTCATTCATCGTAATGATTCCTCCCTCCTGCGGTCTGTTTTAACTGGCTGTTTCTGTCGGTTTGACCGTTGATTTTCAATCGTGTCGTGGATTTGGTCTAAGCAGTTGTCGATATGTGCGGAGCGTTTCTCAATCCCGTCTGCATATTTCAGCCGCTTTCTAAGCTCCGTTATCCGCTCCGTCACGCCCTGTTTTTCGGCTCGGAGTGTTTCTTTTTCGGCTGGTGTGGCACGGCGTACCTTATTCCGCAAATGCTGGCGGTAGTCAATCAGTTTATTCATTTCGGTCTGGTTTTTCTCCCTGTCGGCGTGTAAGTCGGAGAGGGTGGAAATGTTATGCTTGGACATATACCGTACCTGTGCGGTGATTTCATCTAACTTCCGCAATTCCTCTTTCATCAGCGGGCTTGTCGGCTTGTAGTCCGTGCCTTTGGGGAATATCCCTAACTGATAGCACCAGTAGTAATATAACGCTAAGATTCCCGTGGTTTTCTGATGCGGTTTCCATGCGTTTTTGTACTGCTCTGGCATATGCGGGGAGTAGGAAATCCTTGCTTTGTAGTTCCCATATCGGGAAGTCCCGCCTAAACATGACCGTATGAAATCGGGAGTCAGCCGCTCGTCAAGCGTGTCTAACCTTGTGAAATGCCTGTACTGCGGCAGCTTCATTTTCCAATGGCTGCCCGAAAAATCAACCTCATATCCCTTGTCGGTAAGGTATTTCATCATGTGCTGTAAATCCCTGCTCCCGTCGATTGCCTCCTTTAAATCCTCCCGATAGACGTTGTACCGTGTTGGCTTTCCGCTTTTTTCGTCCAGATACAGCGGTCTTGACGGTGCTTTCTTCGGGTTTTCAATTACTGACAAACCGTACTCTCGGCATAAACAGTCGGACACTTCCCTTAACCGTATCTGCTCCGATTTTGAGTAATTGTATTTGCTCCCATCCAGATAAGAAACGGAGTTAAAGCAGAAATGGTTGTGGAGATGTCCTTTGTCAAGGTGGGTGGCAACGATTATCTGGTATTTATCACCCCACATTTCCCTTGCTAATTTCAATCCGATTTCGTGGCACTGTTCGGGCGTTACCTCGTCTGGCTTGAAGCTCTGGTAGCCGTGCCATGCGATATACCCGCCTGTCTTTTGGTACTGTTTCTTCGTCAAAATCATCTGCTGTAATGCTGTTTCTTTCAGACAGTTGACAGCGGAAACATACTCGCCCTCATTTGTTTTTGACGGATTCTTCACATAGGAGAACACGTCAAAGAAGTCCTGCATTTCCCGATTCGGCACGGTCTTTTCTGGGTTTTCTATATAGTCAATCACGTCTTTTATGCTCCCTTTGACATGCCATAGGCTCGTTACTGCCATCTCAGACCGCCCCCTGTCCCGTCAATTCTTCTATGCTGAACCGTTGTGGGAGAGTGGATTTCTGTTGCAGTTCTAAGATAAAATCCTCAATCTCCTTACAGATTTCAGCGGCGGTTGGATAGTATGGAATACACTTTTTAAAAGCGTTATGCACCTCATAGAGCTTGTCCAACAGTTCCCAAAACTCGGTTTTAGGCTGTGGCTGCGGGGCGTTTCCCTTGCATAACTGGCGCATAAATTCTGCTGCGGACAGACCGCAAGCGGCGGCGCACTGCTTTAATTTTTCATGTTCTTCCTCGTTCAATCGGACGGTAATCGGGACATTCCGCACGTCCTTTTCTGATTTTTCTCTGCTCATTTTCCTCAATCCTCCAGTCTTATTTTTCTTTCTTCGGGGTAAACAGGGGCTGTCCCTTGGGTAGGTTACGCCCACTTGTTTTGTGTGGGCGGGATTGTGGCTGACACAATCCGATGCTCGCTATCTCTGTGGACAACGCCGCAGAGCATTTTTCCTGTGCAGCGGCATTCTTCCATACCTGTCTTACCCTCCGAAAAGAAAATCCTATGTCCCTGCACCTCCGTTCTGGATTCGTTTTCTCTTGACTTTTGGATAAATGAAAAAGCCGCTACACTGCACCACGAACGACAGGAGTATTTTCTCCTGCTCGGATTCGCAATGCTATGTAACGGCTTTGGGATTCAAAACCAT
>ERZ778516.1778-NODE-1778-length-15732-cov-14.048606_pt1 | contig 15732 bp, 18 predicted proteins | sample MGYA00510342_ERZ778516 | MGnify/ENA primary metagenome ERZ778516 (study PRJEB29527, sample SAMN07138961) | mouse gut metagenome | material: feces | host: mouse | place: China:Nanjing | collected 2016-01-25 ... | reverse complement strand
TACTATAAGGTTAGTGGCAGGGAACATTGATGCTGCTTATTTTTACCAGGCTGTTGTACAGTCACTTGAAGGGCTGGTAAATGATGTACAGGCTGCAATGGTAAAAAAGAAACTTGAAAAGCCAGATGGCAAAACAGTGGAGGAAAAAAAGTATTACATAAGCAGCCTGCCAGTGGATGTGGAACTTTTTTCAAAAGCGGCAGGAGGGCACTGGGGAGTGGAGGACCAGCTCCACTAGCATCTGGATTTTACATTCAGGGATGATTATAATACAACAACAGAAAAAACGTGTGCAAAAAATATGCAGATGTTAAAAAAGATAGCACTGGCAATACTGCGCATTGTGCAGGCATTATACAGCCAGAGCCTGAAAAGGATAAGGAAAACAATAGCAAGGGACTGTGAAAAAGAACTGGAAAATATATTGTCAGCATTATCAGCAGATGTAATAAAGGCAGCATTATATAAAGCATCAGACTAAAAAAATATATGGTGAAATCCTTTTATTGGTAATAACTTTTTATGCGGTTATCCTGGACCGGCAGAGACCAAGATTGACAGCACAAGATAGTGAACATGGAAACAAGGGCAGCTGAGGATGTAATGAACGGAACACCAATGTTTACGGTACCTAAAGTGGCAGAACCGAATCCCCGGTTTACGAAAATGCCATCCATGACATTGTACAGATAAGTGACAAACAGGCTTACAACAGCCGAAAAGATATAGCTGCATAATCGTTTTTTATGGGAACTCATGGCAAAAACCTTGCTTAAATGAAAAAAGTAGGATAAAATCTATCGGATCTTATCCCACTTCAACAATCAAATTGATTGCAAGTCCTCTGACAAGCATATAAATATATTTAATACTTTTTTGCAAAAAAGTCAATTCCTGTTTTTGTCTTACCGTTGGTTGAATTTGATGATTGTATTTCATTAACCTGTAACTATTTATAAATTACTTTTCCTGTCAATGACAGGGGATGTTTTAGTTACAATAGAAATAAATTTTTTCAGGAGAGAACCTTGTGAGTTTCTCTTAAAAAAGACGCCATAGGACAATGGTTCGCTGTCTTTTAAAGGGATTGAACAAATATCAGAGTTTATAAAATTCATCTGCGGAAGGACAGTGCAGCCGTAACCTGCTCTTACAAGAGTAAGAAGTGCCTGCAGGTTTTCACATACATAAGTGGATTCCGGCGGAATATGCTGGGAAATCTGGTTTTGCATTTCTGCAACTTTAGAGGGAATCGCATAGGAGTTGCAGACTACCATATTTTCTAGGTATAGTTCCTCTTTTGTAAGTTTATCCTTGGCAGCATAGGGATGTGTGGCGGGAACGATACAGCACAGGGGTATCTGGAACAATTCCTTATAGAGCGTGTTGTTTTTTATCGGGATGTCATGCCGGAAACCAAACAGCACGTCCAGTTCATCCTGATAAAAGAGATTTAAAATAGACCTGTGGGGGATTACCTTCACAAACGGATAGAGTTGTGGTATCTGTTCCCTGCAGGATTTCAGTATTTTGCAGAGCAGGTCAAGGTTGGCTTCATTTTGGCAGCCGATGGTCAGGACCTGCATATTTGCACTTTGGTGCCGCTGTATTTTCTGCTGGGCAACTTTTAACCTGCCCATAATATTTTTTGCATCTTCTAAAAAGCTGATACCAGAAGGGGTAAGGGTAACTGTCCTAGTGGTGCGGTGCAGCAGTTTTGTTCCCAGTTCGTCTTCTAGTGCATGAATTTGCCGGGAAACGGCTGACTGGGTAATTTTTAAAATCTCAGCAGCCCTTGCAAAATTCAGGTTTTCAGCGACCTGGATAAAACTGTTTAACTGGTCTGTATTCATGGGGTTCACCTCGATTATTGCGTTTTTATCATTGATAATACCATATTTTCACTTCACTTTCAAGGGAGAGTGTGCTTTAATGTATTGCAAGAGCTGGCACTCGAAAAAAAGAGTGCTAACAACCGACGAAGGAGGGTAAAAAATGGATGCAGCAATAACAAAAACAAATCCACTTGGCACAGAACGGATTGGAAAACTGATAGTGACGTTTGCTGTCCCAGGTATCATTTCCATGGTGGTTAATGCTTTGTACAACATTGTTGACCAGATTTTTATTGGGCAGGGGGTAGGGTATCTTGGCAACGGTGCTACCAATGTTGTAATGCCCATGACTGTAATGGCGATTGCCTTAAGCATTCTGATTGGTGATGGGGCTGCGGCATACCTGAGCCTGAAACTTGGCGAGGGGGATGAAAAGTCGGCAGCCAGAGGCGTTGGGTGTTCCATATCAGTCATGGCAGTTACTGGCATTGTCCTGTGCGTCCTGTTTAATTTATTTTTGGAACCGTTGTGCAGGCTGTTTGGTGCAACAGAAGATATCCTGCCTTATGCAGTGGATTATGGAAGGATTATTTCTTATGGCATTCTGTTTTCTTCTATTGATTCTGGCATGGCGGGCATGATTCGTGCAGATGGCAGTCCGAAATACAGCATGGCAGGACTGCTTGTGGGATGTATTACCAACATTATTCTTGATCCGGTTTTTATTTTTATATTCCATTGGGGTGTAAAGGGAGCAGCCTTGGCAACGATAGCCGGCCAGATACTAAATGCATTCCTGTATCTGGCTTATATCCACAGATTTAAGAGTATTAAGCTAGAGAAGGAAAGTTTCCGTATTTCAGTAAAAGTCATGGCGAAAGTCAGCAGCCTGGGCATATCCAGCTTTATAACACAGATTGCTATTGTGCTGGTTATGGCGGTGACTAATAATATACTGGTATCTTATGGTGCGCAGTCGGAATATGGGGCGGAAATTCCCCTGACGACCATAGGAATTACCATGAAGGTAAACCAGATTGTTTCTGCCGTCCTGCTTGGACTGGCAACAGGTGCGCAGCCTATTTTTGGCTATAATTATGGTAGTGGGCAGAAGGACAGGGTAAAGAAGGCATACCGCATTATAGTAACTGCGTCGACTGTCATGTTGATTTTGGCATTTTTTGTGTTCCAGTTTGCGCCTATGAGTATAGTACGGCTGTTTGGTTCAGAATCGGAGATGTACAATGAGTTTGCGGTAAAGTGTTTCCGTATCTTTCTTCTTGCATGCCCCATTAACGGGCTGCAGATGGCAACGGGCATTTTCTTTCAGGCAATCGGAAAGCCTACACAGGCAACCGTTCTGTCACTGTCAAGGCAGATTGTTTATCTGCTCCCGGCAACCATATTGCTGCCAATGGCATTAGGTGTAGAAGGTGCGTTGTGGGCAGGACCGCTTGCAGACGTACTGGCATTTATAACGACTTTGGTCATGCTGAAGTTATATTGGAAAAAAATTTAGGAGGTATCTGGCTATGCAGGGAAAAATTGTTACAATCAGCAGACAGTGCGGAAGTGGCGGACACAGCATTGGAAGTGAATTGGCAAAGAGACTGGATGTGCCGTTTTATGATAAAGAGATTATTGAAATGGCCGCAAAGGAGAGCGGCTTTCAGCGGGAATTTATTGAAGAAACGGGGGAACATATGAATAGCAGCCTGCTTTTTAATATTGCCCGTCATGTGGCATATGCGGGAAGAGGAAATTATGAGGATTACCAACCGCTGCAGGACCAGCTTTATTTTACGCAGGTAAAGATTGTTAAGGAGCTTGCGGGGAAAGGTTCCTGTGTCATAGTAGGCAGATGTGCGGATTATATTTTACGAAACAGAAATGATGTGTTAAATGTTTTTATCCATGCGGACATGGAATATAAAAAGAACCATTGTTTAGAGAGAGGACAGTTTTCGGGGGAAGATGCGGAAGATATGATTCGTAGGAGAGATAAACTGCGTGCAGACCATTACCGGTATTATACGGATGAAAAATGGGGTGCTTCCACTAATTACCATTTATGTCTGGATAGCAGTGTATTCGGCATTGAAAAATGTGTTTCCATAATTGAGGATGCCTGCAAGGGGATGTACCCAGCTTCATAGCAAAAATGACCGTAATCTTGAAATGGTGACTATCAAGTCTTTAAAATTAAAAAGTATTGGTAAAAATGCGTTTAAAGGAATAAATAACAAAGTAACCATTAAAGTGCCTGACATTAAAGTTAAGGTATATAAAAAAATTATTAAGTCCAAAGGTGCAGGTAAAAACATAAAGGTTAAAAAATAGTTTATAATTTTTTTAAAATACAGCAGTAAAGCGGAGAGAAAACTGTGTGACATGGGAGGGTACAGAAAGCTTTTTAAAGTATATTATGCATGGGCAACAGTTATCATTATGATTACCAGTATGGAAACAGCCAGATGGATTTATATCTGGCTGGACTGTGTGTTGGCATTATGCTAAGTGGCAATGGATTTGGAAGAGGTATAAGGTGTGTTATTAGAATTGTGGGGGTTAGTCTTTTAGAAAGCTTTGTTATAAAGCCAGGAAAAATGTAATTAGTTTCTGTTGTATTTATAGAGGATTATGGCATTATAATGAGTTATGGGCCATTAGCCATATACCTTGGCAGACTGGAAGAGATAGTGGTTATATTATAGCAGATGAAGCATTTGACAGGTAAGTAGCATGGATTACTGTTGTTTAAAACGCATGCAGTATCCAAGCTGGCTATGTAAAAGCAGAGTTTTTCTGGCAAGTTTTTAGGGTTTATTAGTAATAAGCAATTATAGGACATAAGTAAAGGGCGGCTGCACTAAGAACAGAAAATACAAATTTTATATTTTGTATAATGTTTTTTGGTGCTGCAGCCCTTGGTTTAATACATAAATAATAATAATTCTGTATGTTATGTAAAATTATTTTTTATAATTTATAAATGGAACTTATTTGTTGCATCATTTAGTTTATCAACAATTCCATTTGAATCATGTAAAGAGGTGTTAACAGAATCAGATGTATTTACTATATTATTTATACGGTCTGCAATATTTGCAGTTCCGATAGCACTTTCACTTGCTGCTTGTGAAATTCCATCTATAGACTCCGTTATATTACTTATAGAGGCAAGAAGTTCTTCTGAAATCGCACTAAAATCTGCTACAAGCAAATCAATTTCTCTTGCATCTTCATTATAATCATTTGAGATAGAATCAAATAAATAAATACTGTCCATAACCTGGTCATCAATAAATGACAAAAGTGATTCTGAATCTTTTGCAAGACTTTTAACAGATTCATTTACCTGTTCAGTTACTTTCTTTATATTTTCTGTGCTTTCTTGTGACGCTTCTGCAAGTTTCCTGATTTCATCTGCAACTACTGCAAATCCTTTACCAGCTTCTCCAGCTCTTGCTGCTTCAATACTTGCATTAAGTGATAAAAGGTTTGTCTGTGTAGTTATTTCCATAATGGACTCTGCTAATGTAGAAATTTCAGAAACTACTTTTACTTTTTCAAGGGCATCATTAAGATTATCTTTTATGGAGTCTTTTTGTTTTAAAAGGCTGTTTTTTGTTTCGATTGTAGAACTTTTGGCATTTGCTGCTTTTTTATAAATATCCTGTGCACGTTCTGCTCCCTCTTGTGCGCGTTCTGCTACATTTCTTGCAGCAGATTCAATTTCACGTGTCATTTCATTAATATTACCTGATGCAGCAGATGTCTCTTCCATAGAAGCAGAAAGCTGTATTGTTGTTGAAGATACATCATCAATCTCATTATTGAGGTTTTCCATATTACCACGTATTCCATTTATGCTTTCAGTAATCAGGCTGGTTTCTTTTTTTACATCATTAATAAGTGCTCCAATATCAGTACGCATTTTTTCTGTAATATTTAAAAGTACACCAAAGTCATCTTTACGCTTTAAAAGAGAACCATCAGACTGTACTGAGAAGTCACCATCAGACATATTTTTCATGTTTTTGCCTACTGCTTTTAAAGGCTTTGTAATATTAGTAATCATATATGCCAGGAATAAAATAATTGCTGTGGCAAAAATAATACATATAATAAGAAAAACCTGGATTTTTTGGTTAGTAAACTTATCAGCTCTTTTTTTAGAGGCAGAAATCTGGTCATCAATGTGGTCTATGTAATTACCTGTTCCAATTATCCAGTCAAATGGTTCATAATATTGTGTATATGCCCTTTTTGGCTTTGGTTCTGTTTCACCTTCTTTAGGGTATTTGTAATCACAATAGTAACTTCCTTTTTCTACAGAATTTTTAATAAAATCCTCTACCATGTTATAACCTGTGGAGTCTTTGGTGTCCATGCGGTTTGTTCCCTCTATATCGCCGCCAAGCAGGACAACATTCACTCCATCTGACTGGTCAGCCCAGAAATATCCATCTGTACCATACCTTAAGTTCCTGATTTTATCCGCAGCAAGTTTCATACCTTCTTCTTTGGTATATATGCCAGACTGGATATCTGAATTGTAACTGTCAAGAAGTGTAATTACTAATTCCACTTCACTTTTGATGCTGTTATCATAGTCTGTCCTAGTATTTTTTTCTTCTTCTTTTATCGTCTGTTGTTTTACCGCATTCATGCTGTTAATAGAAAAACATATGCTAAATATGACGAAAGCCAGTACAGTAAGGCCGATAAGCGACATCTTTGTAATAACTTTAAGATTCTTCATAAAACAGTATTCCTCCTTCTCTAGTATTTCTTCTGGTCTATAAATAATCATATAAATATTTTATCATATAAGGAAGAAAAGTACAATGCAGTTTTTGGTTTGAGGTTCTCTGTTTTTTAGTTATATAGTATTTATTTTCCAGATGGAGTAACAGCCATCTTATTATAAACATGGTACAATATAGGCAGTATTGCTAAAAATAGCAATAAATATAAAGGAAACAAAAGTGAATAAATTCCGTATACTTGGCCAAAAGCTTCAAAAAATACAAAATCACCTATAAATTTATTTATTCTTAGGAGCATATCAGGAAAAAAGGTTACAATATCTTTTAATACAGGAATCCTTCCCAAAAACATTGGTACACAGGACAAGGCAAAAGGAATGGTTATAGCAATTACAGCAGAGCGGCTTTTGGCAGATACAAGCATTGCAAGTGTTAATATAAACAGGTTTCCAATATATCCTCCAGATAAACTCAAAAGCCAGTCCTGGAAATATGTAATATTATACATACATGTCCAGTTTGAGAAATTTATCTGTATCATACAGCCTGCCCCGCCTGTTCCAAGCAATCCAAGAATAATTGCAGAAAAAAGCAGCATTGCCGCCCAGTATATTATAGTAATTGTTAAAAACCCAGCCTTTATTTTTGATAAAATTGCCTTGTTTCTGCCAAAAACAGAAGAAAAAAATATAGAATCAGCCTTTGTACGGAATTCATCTGAGAAAATTCCTGATACAAAGAAAGCAATAATTACGGTTGTAATAATCATAAGGGTTGGCAGGTACTGGGAATCCAAAAGTGCTTTCCATCCTTCAGAATATTCATAATAAAGAGGTGTTTCCAGGTTGTTATACTGACGTAATAAAAATGCTCTTTCTTTTTGTGAAAATGAGCCTTCAAGACCTTGCTCTATCTTAGTAATTTCTTTTTTTAAACGTGAAATCCTTCTTTCATAAAGTCTGGAAGCTTTTTCTGGGGAAATTGAATTACATAAATAATAGTCATATTCCCCTGGCTCTGAAAATGCAACAGAAATTAGCCCGGTAATGTCTTGGAAGCCTTGTGACCTGGCAAACTTTGTATCTTCTGGCTCCTTGGAACTGTTTATTTTTCTTTTTTCTTTAATAACACGTTTAAGAACATCCTCTGTAACAGGTCCTTTCCATTTGTTTTGTTTTTCTTTTAGATGTTTTGCCGCTAAAGGTCCAGAAAGAGGAGACTGCCCCTCCCTGTAATATTTTACATCACGTATTGCTAAAAAGCTTCCAGCCAGGGTAATTATCAGAAGTAATAGAAGCATTATTCTGTTGGATGGCTTTAAAAAGATTTTTTTTAACTCATATTTTAACATTTTATTCACCTGCTTTCTCATCAAAATAATATAAAAATACATCTTCAAGGACTGCCTCTTCAGGAACTGCATCAGGAACAGGTTTTTCCTTTGAAATTATGCGTAGTACGGCTCCATGGGAATCTGTTTTAAGATTGGAAATTTTATATTTTTTCATAAGCTGTGGAACATAGCTTTTTTCTACATGGCATTTCCATATATTCTCTTTCATTGTAGTAATAAGATGTTCTGTTGTTCCTCTTTGGATAAAACTTCCATTCTTCATTAATAAAATTTCATTTGCTATATATTCTACATCTGGAACAATATGTGTAGATAAAAGCACGAGGCGGTCTTCCGAAAGTTCACTGATTAAGTTACGGAAGCGTATACGTTCATTTGGGTCAAGGCCTGCTGTAGGTTCATCAAGCACAAGGATTTTTGGGTCATTTAACATTGCTTGTGCAATTCCTGCACGTCTTTTCATTCCGCCAGACAGTTTTTTCATTTTTTTATGTACAGCATTTTCAAGGCCTGTCTTTTCAAGAAGTTCTTTTACTCTCTTTTTGGCAACTGCAGGACGTATTGCTTTAATCGATGCAATATAAAGCAGGTAATCCTGTACTGTAAAATCAGGATAAAATCCAAAATCCTGTGGCAGATACCCTAATATTTTCCTGTAATCCCCATCCATTGTAAAAATTTCTTTGCCATTGCAGGTAATTTTGCCATGTGTGGGGCGCAAAAGAGTACAAAGCATCCTCATAAATGTTGTTTTACCTGCGCCATTTATCCCAAGCAGCCCATATACACCATTTCTCATTGTAATATTAAGATTGTTTACAGCAGTAAACTTGCCAAATTCCTTTGTTAAATTATTTACTTCTAATTCCACTAAAATCCACCTCCATTAATTTATTACAATTATGTATTGTTTTATATATAAAAATAGTTAAAAATAAACTACATCCTATAAAAAGACAAACCCATACTGGTTGTACAATAATAGTATAAATTTCTTCATTTACTGTAACCAGCAGCCATACAGTACTCCAGGCCAGGCATAATATAATAGACATTATTTCACTTATTAAATGCTTGCTGCACAGAGTCCCAAAACAAATACATGCAGTTACTGTTACTGGAAACAGGAATTGTACCATAAGTTCCATAACTGTAAAATATAGATTTTTATGCAGGATATAACAAAAGATAGTAAGCAGGAATATATCTGCAATTCCAAACAAAAGAATACGTGCTGCATAAATTTTTTTTAAGAAATAGAAAGATGAAGCTTCAATTTCCATACATCTGCAAGTCCTGTTTTTCCATAATTCTGGAATTACAAGTACAACAAATAATACTCCTGTAATACCAAGTCCTCTGCGGATATAATATTCTTCATTTGATATATTAAATACAATTTCTGCTGCTGTTAAAAGAAAAAACTGTAACAGCCACCATCTTTTATTGATGGTTTTAAATTGTGTATAAAGAAATTCCAAGTATGACAACATTTTTTCTTGTTCTTTCTGGTAAAATACTTCTTTGCATTTATAAATAGTGTTAAGGATTTCTTCTTCATCTGTTTTAATTTTTATATCCTGGCTGTATTTTTTCATTATTTCTTCAAGCTCCATAAAGTTCCTCCGTTCCAAGTATTTGTTTTAAACGTTTTCTTGCCTGTCCAAGTCTGTATTTTGCAAGTGGTAGTCCTATACATAACATATTTGCGATTTCTTTAAGTTTAAGTTCCTGGAAATAATATAAAATTACCACTTCTCTTAATTCTTTTGGAAGCTTTTTTATAGCATCTTCAATTATTATATGGTCTAATACTATATCAAGCTGTCTTGTGTCCTGGACATATGTTGTTTCAAATAGGTTATCTTCTAATAATGCTTCTTTTTTCTTCTTATAGAAATTTTTACAAAGGTTTCCTGCAATAGTGTATAAATAATTTTTCGTTTTTCCTTTGTAATGATATTCAGATAAATTTATAAAAAAACGGATAAAAGTTTCTTGGGTAATATCTTTTGCATATTCTGCATCATGGCAGTGGTAATTACAGTATTTTAATATTTCTTCGTAATATTTACGTATAAACTGGTCAAAAGCATCATCATTGCCCTGTTTCATCTTTCTTATTAGTAGAAAATCCGCATCCATAAATTCCTCCTTTATCATTGGTAATATTTATAATGTCTGGAACGTTTCACACATCTATTAAGTATAACAATATAGAAAAGGAAAAAGACAGGATTTTATAAAATTTTTTTACTTGTGGTATCTGGAAATTATAAAGTGCATAAATTATACTGGTTTATGCACTTTTAAAGAAATTTAAAGAATATTACAGGATTTTAATTAGAAACAGGGATTTCAATTTGTAAAATATAATCTTCGATACTGTCAACAACTGTTTCATTAATTCCTTTCTCATAGGAAAAGCCAGCCAGCTTGAGACCATTTTTGTCTGCATAATCTAAGAGTTCCTGGTAGCGGAGTGGAAGACTATCCCAGTTTCCTTTGTGGAAAGCTCTTAGATATTTTCCTTTAGGCTGGATATGAAGGTCTTTTTTGTGTTTAATAAAAGGTATTTCTATAAAAAGCTTAGTGTAACCGTTGAAATTCCCATTTTGCAGGCTGGTGACAGGAATCATAGAACCATATGAAGCATCATGCAGACGTCCAATCTGGTATCTTGTAGTTTCAGTTGTAATTAATTCTACTTCTTTTTCAAAAGAGGTGTCATTATCTATATCCACTGTTACCAGGCAGCGTTCTTCTTTTTCAACAATACTGGTTTCTGATAAATCCATTGTAAGTAAAGTAACCATATTCTGCCTGTGGTTACACAATGTTTTCCTGACTGCCTGCATGTGTATAATATTGTTGTCCAGGGCAGTTATTTTTTCATCCAGAAGACATTTAAGGCTTTCTGCTGAGCGGTTTTGCATAAATTCATGTATTTCACTAATAGATACATCTAGTTCACGCAATAGCAGAATTGTTTCAAGTACAGGGCTTTGATAGTAATTGTAATAGCGGTATCCATTTTCAGGATTAATTGCAGCAGGCTTAAAAAGCCCGGTTTCGTCATACCACATCAATGTTTTTTTATTAATACCATGTAATGCTGCAAATTGTCCTATTGTAAGAAGTTTATTGTTTTCATTCATTATAATCCCCCCTTATAAATAAAATAAAAAATTTTTATTATTTTCCTATTGACTGTACTGTTACTGTATGGTTTATGATACTACACACAGAATACAAATACAATAAGGAAGGAGAAAAAATTTATGGAAGAACAAAATGTATATTTAAAACCTGTGACATTAAAAAATATTTTGAAATTTGCAGTCCCAACTATTGCTATGTCAGTATTTATGTCTTTTTATACAATGGTTGATGGATTGTTTGTATCAAATCTTGTTGGAACCAATGCATTGTCAGCTGTAAACCTGGCAGCACCAGTAATACAGCTTGTAACTGCAGTTTCAACTATGCTTGCCACTGGGGGAAGTGCAGTTATTATGAAAAAGATGGGAGAGCAGAAGCATGAGGAAGCAAAGGAAGACTTTACTTTCTTGGTTCTGGTAAATGTGTTTGCTGGCATTGTTATGTGTGGGATTGGATATGTTGTAATGGATAAAATTTTTGCAGGAATGAACCTTTCTGCAGATGTATCAGGGTATTGTAAAGACTATTTAAGCCATTATTTGTTGTTTACAGTCCCAATACTTTTAATGAATAATTTTACCCTTTATATGATTGCAAGTGGAAAAGCAACACTTTCTTTAATTTGTTCTGTAGCAGGTGGTGTTTTAAACATGGTTCTGGATTATGTATTTATTGCTGTTCTAGATATGGGAATAAGCGGGGCAGCTATTGCAACAGGGCTAGGATACTCAGTTACAGCGGTTACAGGTTTATTTGTTTTCAGCCAGAAGAAGAGCCTTTTGCATTTTAAAAAGCCTTCATTCCGTTTTAAAGTTCTTGTAAATGCAGCAACAAATGGATGCTCTGAAATGGCAACAGCACTTGTTACTGGAATAATTACCCTTATGTTTAACTGGACAATGCTGCATTATGTAGGAGAGGATGGTATTGCAGCTGTTACAATTATTATGTATGTATTGATGTTTGCAAGTTCACTGTATACAGGATATTCTTATGGGGTTGCCCCAATGCTTAGTTTTTACCACGGTGAACAGAATTATGGTAAACTGAAAAAGGTAGTGGATTCCAGTTTAAAAGTAATTGCATTTATCTCTGTAATTACAGTAGCAGCATCATTTTTATTAACAGAACCATTAGTATCTGTATTTGCCCGTCCAGATAACCCAGTTTACGGACTTGCAGTAACAGGAAATAAAATATGTACTATAGCATTATTTTTTATCGGTTTTAATATATTTGCAAGCGGAATGTTTACAGCGTTGTCTAATGGTATTATCTCAGCTGTGCTTGCATTTTCAAGGTCTTTTGTGTTTATGTTGTTTACTATGGTTGTACTGCCCATGTTTTTTGGGGTGAATGGCATCTGGATGGCAACACCTGTAGCAGAGCTTATGGCACTTGCTTTGTCAGCTGTGATGTATATAAAATATAAAAAGAGATATGGATACTAAAGATTTAAGGCTCCAAGGTTTTATTACAAAGATTCCAGGTTATGCTGGTAACAGGACTGTAAAGGAGTATATACCAGCCACACAAGATAAAACAGGTGAAACTGTAAATTGCGTGGGCAAATGCAGTTTTGTACAGTTATTCTGGCTGTTTCTGATGGGAGCCTTTTTAGGTGATATTATAGAAACCATATTCTGCCATGCCACTACAGGTGTGTGGATGAGCAGAAGCAGTCTTGTATGGGGGCATTTTAGTGTTGTATGGGGCTTGCAGCTGCTTTTATAACAGCATTATTATACAATGATAAGGAGAAAACATGTTACTATATATTTTGTAAAGGCGCATTTTTAGGCGGGGCATATGAATATATATGCAGCCTTTTTACAGAAGTAGTTTTTGGAAAGGTTTTTTGGGATTATAGTGATATAAAATTTAATTTAGGTGGGAGAGTAAACCTTCTGTTTTGTTTTTTCTGGGGAATTGTAGCCATTATATGGATTAAAGTATTGTATCCAAAGGTATTATATTTTATAGATATAATTTTAAGAAAAACAGGGAAGATATTTACATTAGGATTTATAGTATTTATAACATTGGATATATTTGTTTCTGTATTAGCTTTAGTACGTTATGATAAACGTGCTTATGGAAAGGAAGCAGAATATAAGTGGGAACAGGCTATAGATAAATATTTTAATGACAGCAGGATGGAACAAATTTACCCTAATGCAATACAACAATAAACAGTATAAAAATACATAGAAAGCAGAAGAGGGCAGCGCCAGACAGGTTTAAAATATCTGTCTGGCTTTAGCTGCATAAGTTTAATATATTTGTTTGTAAAGCATCATTGTCCATTTCATCAATATTCTGGAATATAAATACCAGTATTTCCATAATTTTTTGAAAAGAAATAATACTTGAAGCAATTTCATCATATCCGCCGCTTAATATTTCTATAGTACCGCCAGGCAGCTTTCCAGCTGGATATTCTTGGAAAAACTTGTATATTCCATCCGCAAATTCTTTATCAAGTCCTGCATATATTATTTTACTAAATGGTATTACTTGTGATATAAAGGGGAAATCTTCTTTACCATAGTTAATAGTTATATTTGTTTTATTAGAATTGTTATAAGTATATTTCATAAATACCATGCCGTAATTACTAATATGGCGTGGATTCAAATGTGCTTCAATACAGATTATTCCACTATGCCAGTGGATATTACCAGCTTCTTTACATAAACTAAGTGTATTGGAGTTTGTATAATTAAATGGTACTTCATCTTTCCATATACATACCTTTTTATAACCAGTATCATTTTCAAATAAGAACATATTTAAATCTCCTTTTATTTCTGCAAAGGCAAAGCAGTGACTGTGCAAATTTACTTGTATATCTGGTTTCTAGTCCTTTTTAAAAACCATATGATAAGTATTTATCATTATCAGGATAATATACATTTTAACTTCCAGATATTTTTATATAAGTTTTGTGTATATTTTTATCTTTATTAAGATTAGTTTCCTATATTAAACATTCTATTATTTTTGAACCTGTCTTTTATTTATTATTATTTTTAAATGAAGTATAAATTGGGATATGTCTTTATATAAAACAGATATTCCATCAGAAGGATACCCTGATGCTGCCACTAATTCATAATTCCAATATATTATCGATGGATTCTGGGTATTTCCTTTGTAATATAAACATATATAATCTCCATAATCCGTTTCTGCAATTGGAATTATATCATATCCAAAAAAGTCATAATATTCTTCTAATATATCATTAATTTCAGATACAGTTAAAAATTTTTGTATATTTAGAATATCATTTTCTATATGAAGTTCAACTTTATTATTAATTTCTTTAATAGCATATTGGTAAAATTGTTTGTATTCCTTTGGTAATTTAATATTATATCTTTTTTCTATATTATCAAAATCTATCATTATTTGGATTTTCCTGTAATTGCACTTATGGCTTTTGCCAGAGGGGATATAAGACAGCTTAAGTATTAACATAATTTAATTGGGCTTCAGTACATTCAAATGACAATATTGATACTATTGATGTTTTTAATATGTCTTCATCTACTAAAATAATTTTTACTTTGTTATTCTCCATTTTAATTTGCAGGATTGTATCATAGTCTATTTCATCTTCACTTTTATCCGAATCCCAGTTATAATTTGTAATATTAGAAAATATTACATTTACTTCTTGTAATTCTGGACTGCCTTTTTTATATCCTTTTTGCTTCCACATACATAAATCAATATTCATTATAACAGTTTTATTAGAAAATACTATTTTGTTTACACAACTATCATGGAAATATATATTGTTTATTAATTCTGTAATTAACATATTTAATTCTTCCTTATATTGCTGTTGTACTGCTGTAAAAAGGGTTGTTTGATAAGCTTAAAATCTTGAATCATAATCAAAAGCTGTTCCTAAATTATGATATTTAAATTTAACTGGTATATTATTATAGGTTAGAATAATACCTAAATTATATCCATAATTTAGCTTATCAATATGTGGTAATGCATATTCGTCCCCTTCATTACAGTTATTTGCCCAGACTAGAAGCATAGTTGCAAAATCTTTTATGCCTGTATAGTTAATTTCAAAAGTTACAGTATTATAAGTTTTGGTTATATTATTTCCATTAACATCAAATATACTAATGTTCATTATGTTTCTTCTGGATAATTCATAAGATTCCAAGGTAATTAATTCAATATCATTATTATAAGGATTTTTTACATTATAATATTGATTTACATTTTTGTCCTTTATATTTATTTCTTTCCAGTTCTGGTGTATGTATCCTTTATCTTTATTTTCTGTTAGTGAGTTTACTTTTAATACTAACATAGGACTATCAGGTGTAAGATAAAAACCTATTGACTGGTTTGGTGCAGGGTCTGTGTTTAACTGGTTTGTTTCTATAATTAATTTTCTATTATCACTTATATCTTCATAAAGCCATAATAATTCTGTTGCAAATCCAATTATTGCTTCCTGGCTAAGTGTAAATTCAATACATTGTGCTTTATATGCCATATGTCCAGCCACAGTTATCTTACATAATTCTTTTAATGGAACACTTTTAGTTAAGTTTATTAACATATTGCCCCC
>ERZ778516.1776-NODE-1776-length-15735-cov-5.593240_pt1 | contig 15735 bp, 13 predicted proteins | sample MGYA00510342_ERZ778516 | MGnify/ENA primary metagenome ERZ778516 (study PRJEB29527, sample SAMN07138961) | mouse gut metagenome | material: feces | host: mouse | place: China:Nanjing | collected 2016-01-25 ... | reverse complement strand
AAGTAGTTGATGTTTTTACACCTCCAAGAGAGGACTATCTTTAAGTAAAGTTATTATATCTATAAAAAAGGGAGTGTCGCAAAATAACTAAAAATTAGTTATTTTGCGACACTCCCACCAAATAAAGTAAAACAGACTATATTGCAGTTACAACTCCCAAAGATTTTAAAAATAAAATAAACAGTAAAACAGGTGCCACAAACTTAATTGTGATAATAAATAATTTCTTTCTTCCAAATTTTTCTCCGTTTTTCACTGCTTCATCAATAATGCTTTTTGGCTTTATTACCCATCCAACCAGAATACAGGTTCCAATAGCTACAACGGGCATAAGAACACTGTTGCTGATATAATCCATAATATCCAGAATTTGCGCCATCGCTCCGTTCGGCAACTTGATTTCAAAATAAAGATGATTATAGCCAAGACATACAAAGATTCCACCGACAAGGGCAATTGCCGTTTCAATGGCAGCAGCTTTTTTTCTGCTCAGATGAAACCTGTCCATAAAACTGGAAACAATAGCTTCCATAACAGAAACGGCACTGGTTAGTGCAGCAAATAATACCATCGCGAAAAAGAGACAGCCAATAATATTTCCCAAGGTTCCCATAGAACTGAATACCTTTGGCAGAGAAATAAACATCAGTCCCGGTCCCGAGGCTGCCAGACCGTCTGTACCCATAAATGTAAATACGGCAGGAATAATCATAACACCGGCAAGGAAGGCTACAATCGTATCGAAAATTTCAATCTGATTGATAGACTTTATCAGATTGGCATCGTCCTTTACATAGGAACCATAAGCAATCATAATTCCCATTGCAACACTGAGACTGAAAAAGAGCTGTCCCATCGCGTCTACCAAAACTGTAAAAAAGCCTTTCAGTGTCAATCCGTCGAAATCAGGTATCGTATAAATGCGAAGACCCTGTAATCCGGTGCGGGTAACATCATTTTCATCTGTATGGCTGATGGTCAGCGAAAATACAGCGATAATAATAACCAGAAGTATGAGCAGGGGCATAATAATTTTTGAGGAGGCTTCAATACCCCGATTTACACCTCTGAAAATAATAAATGCAACCAGAAATAAAAACAGTACCAGAAATACAATCGGCTGGATATCCATACCGATAAATTCCGAAAAATAAGTGTTGTTGGCAGCCTCTGCGCCATTACCTGTCAGATACACAAGGAAATATTTGATTACCCATCCGCCGATAGCACAATAATATGGCAGAATCATAATCGGAACAAGACAGGCAAGCACGCCTAAAAATTTCCATTTTTCACTCAGCTTTTTATACGCAGTCAGAGGACTCTGCTTTGTTTTCCGACCAATTGCAATTTCTGCGGTCAGCAGCGTAAATCCGAAGGTAAGTGCCAGAATCAAATAGATAAACAGGAACATCCCACCTCCGTCTTTTGCCGCCAGATAAGGGAATCTCCATATATTTCCCAGTCCAACAGCACTTCCGGCAGCCGCCAGAACAAATCCGATTGAGCCATTAAAGGCATTTCTTTTCTTTGTTTTTTCCATGACTTCTCCTTTTTTGTAAATTGATTATAAAATAAATATAAATATATCATAAAATAACAAAGGGTTCAAGCCTTTTTCTAAAGTTGATAAATCAGGTTTTTATATACTTGGCAAATCAAGCCTGTTTTCTATGCAATGAATGTGTTCTTTATCAGTTTTTTACGCCTTTATACTAAGTGAATATTGACTTTTATTTCTATCAGTTGTAGAATAGGAAAAGTTTCAAAAAACATTATTATAGTAAAATCATAAACTTTATTTTTGATATATTTAAGGAGGAACTATGGAAAATTATAATTCAACGGAACATGATTCAGCAGAACGTTATTCACCAAAAAAAATCGAAAAAAAATGGCAGGATATCTGGGATAAAAACAAGGCGTTTGCTGCTACAAATGATTACAGCAGACCAAAATACTACGCGTTGGTAGAATTTCCGTATCCGTCAGGGCAGGGACTTCACGTCGGCCACCCACGTCCGTATACAGCGTTGGATATCGTGGCAAGGAAGAGAAGAATGCAAGGCTATAATGTATTATTCCCAATGGGTTGGGATGCCTTCGGTCTTCCTACGGAAAATTATGCTATTAAAAATAAAATTCATCCGAAAATCGTTACTAGAAACAATGTGGAGCGTTTTAAATCTCAGTTAAAATCATTAGGTTATTCCTTTGATTGGAACAGGGAAGTGAATACAACAGATGTAAATTATTATAAATGGACTCAGTGGATTTTCTTAAAGTTATTTAAAGCCGGTCTTGCCTATAAAAAAGAGATGCCGATTAACTGGTGCACCTCCTGTAAGGTAGGTCTTGCAAATGAGGAAGTAGTCAATGGTGTATGCGAGCGCTGCGGCTCTGAGGTAGTTCGCAGGGTTAAGAGCGAGTGGATGTTGAAAATCACGGAATATGCGGACCGGCTTATTAAGGATTTGGATAATGTTGATTATATTGAAAAGGTAAAAGTATCTCAGAAAAACTGGATTGGACGTTCTGAGGGCGGAGAGGTGGATTTTTCCATTAAAGATAAGGAAGAGAAGCTTCGTATTTATACTACAAGACCAGATACTCTGTTTGGTGTCACCTATATGGTGGTATCGCCAGAGCATCCAATTATCGACAAATACAAAAATGAAATCAAAAACTGGGATGCAATCACTGAATATAGAGAGATGGCTTCCAAAAAATCTGATTTTGAACGTACAGAGCTTGCAAAAGATAAAACAGGTGTTCTTCTTGACGGACTGACAGCAGTAAATCCTGTGAATGGAAAGGAGATTCCAATCTGGATTTCCGATTATGTACTGATGTCCTATGGTACAGGCGCTATTATGGCAGTTCCGGGACATGACCAGAGAGACTGGGAATTTGCAAAGAAATTTGACCTGCCGGTGATTCAGGTAGTCGCAGGCAAAGACGGCGCAGAAGTAGACCTTGAAAAAGAAGCCTTTACAGACGTAGCCACAGGTATTTTAATAAATTCTGATTTTATAAATGGTCTGGAGGTAAAGCAGGCAAAGGAAAAGATACTCGAATTTCTGGAGGAAAAAGGCATTGGAGCAAAAAAGGTAAACTATAAGCTTCGTGACTGGGTATTTTCAAGACAGAGATATTGGGGCGAGCCGATTCCGATTGTAGAATGTGAGAAGTGCGGCTTTGTGCCGATTGACGAAAATCTGCTGCCACTGGAGCTGCCGGAAGTGGAAAGTTATATGCCGACAGACAATGGTGAATCTCCGCTTGCAGCCATGACAGACTGGGTCAATACAACCTGTCCTTGCTGTGGTGGTCCTGCAAAAAGAGAAACAGATACTATGCCTCAGTGGGCGGGTTCTTCATGGTATTTCCTGAGATATACTGACCCTGACAATACAGAAGCGCTTGCAAGTAAGGAAGCACTGGAATATTGGATGCCGGTTGACTGGTATAATGGCGGTATGGAGCATACTACGCTGCACTTATTATATTCCCGTTTCTGGCATAAATTTCTGTATGACCAGAAGGTAGTAAATACCAAGGAGCCATATCAGAAAAGAACTTCTCATGGAATGATTCTTGGAGAAAACGGTGAAAAAATGTCTAAGAGCCGTGGAAATGTAATTAATCCTGACGATATTGTAAATGAGTACGGGGCAGATACATTACGTACTTATGAAATGTTTATCGGAGCTTTTGAATTAAGCGCTTCATGGTCAGATGACGGCGTAAAGGGCTGCAGACGTTTTCTTGACAGAATATGGAAGCTGCAAGATATTCTGGTAGATGGCGATGCATACAGCACAGATATGGAAATAAAGATGCACCAGACGATTAAAAAGGTGTCGAATGATTTTGAACATCTGAAATATAATACGGCGATTGCGGCAATGATGGCGATTTTAAATGACTTTTATAAAAAAGGACAGATTACAAAGGCCGAATTTTCGACTTTGATTGTATTATTAAATCCGGTTGCTCCGCATATTACGGAGGAGCTGTGGGAGAAAATCGGCAATAACGGATATGTATACGAACAGACATGGCCAAAATATGATGAGGCAAAGACTGTTGAGAGTACAGTGGAAATTGCTGTTCAGGTAAATGGAAAGGTTAAGGCAAAAATCAATATTTCTCTGGAGGACAGTGAAGAGACAGTGAAAGAAAAGGTAATGAAAACACCATCGGTTGCTGCGGCTGTGGAAGGAAAAAATATTGTAAAAGAGATTTATGTAAAAGGAAAAATCTATAATATTGTAGTAAAATAGCATAGTTGAAAATTATATCAGATTTCAAATTGATTACAAAACAAAAAGAAGAGGCTGTCGCATGAAATTTTTCTATGCGACAGCCTCTTCTTTAACAAATAAATTATTTTTACATCTGTCTGTTATACAAGCTTACTAGATTTATTTTACACAATTCCCTGTGCAGTCATAGCTTCTGCAACCTTCTTAAATCCTGCGATATTTGCTCCAGCTACATAATTTCCTTCCAGACCGAATTCCTTAGAAGCATCGTCAAGGTTATGGAAAATATTTACCATAATATTCTTTAACTTCGCATCCACTTCTTCAAATGTCCAGCTAAGTCTTTCGCTGTTCTGGCTCATTTCAAGTGCAGAAGTAGCTACACCTCCTGCATTGGAAGCCTTACCCGGAGCAAACAATATATTATTTTTCTGGAAATATTCTGTGGCTTCAATAGTAGTAGGCATATTGGCGCCTTCTGCCACAGCAAATACACCATTTGCAACCAGCGCCTTTGCATCTTCAATATCCAGCTCATTCTGAGTCGCACAAGGCAGAGCAATATCACATTTTACTGTCCATACGCCTTTGCCTTCATGGTACTGTGCGGATGGTCTTGCAGCAGCATATTCTGTAAGACGTGCTCTCTTTACTTCTTTTACTTCCTTTAAAAGTGCAACATCAATTCCTTCTGGGTCATAAATCCATCCCGTAGAATCAGAACATGTCACAGGCTTACCGCCTAACTGAATAGCTTTTTCAATCGCATAAATAGCTACATTACCTGCACCAGATACAGCGATTGTTTTTCCTTCAAGGCTCTTGCCGTTACATTTTAACATTTCGTCTACAAAATACAGAAGTCCATAACCAGTAGCCTCTGTTCTTGCAAGAGAACCGCCATAAGTCAGACCTTTACCTGTCAGCACGCCTTCATATATATTTTTAATTCTCTTATACTGGCCATAGAGATATCCGATTTCTCTTCCGCCAACACCGATATCGCCTGCAGGAACGTCAGTATCTGCGCCGATATGTCTGTTTAACTCTGTCATAAAGCTCTGACAGAACTTCATAATTTCTCTGTCTGATTTGCCCTTAGGGTCAAAATCGCTGCCGCCCTTGCCGCCGCCGATAGGAAGACCGGTAAGAGAATTTTTAAATACCTGTTCAAAACCTAAAAACTTGATAATACCAAGGTTTACAGATGGATGGAATCTTAAACCGCCCTTGTAAGGTCCAATCGCACTGTTGAACTGTACACGGAAACCGTTGTTTACCTGTACTTGTCCATTATCATCTACCCATGGCACACGGAACAGAATTACTCTTTCCGGAGTAGTCATTCTCTCTAACAGAGCATCTCTTCTGTACTGCTCCTCATTTGCTTCGATTACTACACGAAGAGATTCTAAAACTTCTTTTACTGCCTGATGAAATTCAGGCTGTGCAGGATTCTTGTCAATAACAAGCTGCATCACTTCGTCAACATATGACATTTTGTTTTCCTCCTTGTAAGAAACTGATAAGAAATTATAAAGCAATAGAACATAAAACGAACCATGTTTTATAAGTCCAACGTAAATTATATTTTCTCTGCAAAAAAATGTCAATTAAAAAATATCATAATTTTATGATTTTTTTTCATTTCTTAGGAAATTATTCCTTATTTCCCAGAAATACAGCCCTTAAAGGGCTGCTCAGATAATCATCACAAGCATTTTGTTCCAAGAGTTTTCAGGCAGATTTTTCATAATTTCTTGAATATCCCATAGATTTCTTGCACAAAATAGTGTATATTATTAGAGGTAGTTATATAGAGGTAGTTATATAGAGGTAGTTAAGAGATGTAACTATCTGAAATTGATTGCCACAGATAATGAAGACTGGAGGAGAAATAGTGGAAATTGAGAGAAAATTTCTAATTTCAAAAGAAAATCTGCCGAAAGATATAGAAAGGTATTCTTTTCATCTGATTGAACAGGCATATCTCTGTATGAATCCTGTAATCAGAATCCGGCGGCAGGATGAACAGTTTATTCTTACATATAAGGGGAGAGGAATGATGACAAGAGAGGAGTACAATCTCCCGCTTACCAAAGAAGGCTATCTGCATTTGTTAAAAAAGGCGGATGGCATCCTAATTACAAAAAAACGGTATTTAATACCATTAGAAAGCGGTCATACTGCAGAGCTTGACGAATTTTATGGAGAATATCAGGGATTGCTTATGGCAGAGGTAGAGTTTGCCACAGAGGAAGAAGCGAACAGTTTTATAAAACCGGACTGGTTTGGGGAAGATGTTACCTTCAATGAACAATACCACAACAGCTATATGAGCGCAGGAAGAAAATAGATACAGATATGGAATAACAGATAAAAAGTAAGTGCAGACAAAAAATATAGAAAAAATAAAGCAACAGGAGGAAAATAAAATGACAGTTTATGCAATGCTGGCAGATGGTTTTGAGGAAGTAGAGGCATTAGCGGTAGTTGACGTGCTGAAAAGGGCAGAAATAGAGGTGTATATGGTTTCTGTTACAGGAGAGAAGCTTGTAACGGGAGCTCATCAAATCAGTGTTTGTGCAGATATTTGTTTTGACGGGGCAGATTTTGACAAATGTGATATGATTTTTCTTCCGGGCGGTATGCCGGGAACTTTAAATCTTAAAAATCACAAAGGACTGACAGAACAGATAAGAAATTTTGACAAATCCGGCAAAAAGCTTGCAACTATCTGTGCAGCACCAAGTATTTTAGGAGAAATGGGAATTTTGAACGGAAAACGCGCTGTCTGCTTTCCTGGATTTGAAGATTCGTTAAAAGGGGCAATTATTGCAGATGAAAGAGCTGTTACGGATGGAAATATTTTTACTTCAAAGGGAATGGGCACAGCGATTGACTTGGGACTTGAAATCGTAAAACATGTGGCAGGTAAGGAAAAATCTGAGGAACTTGCAGGCATGATTCAGTATAAATAATAAAATTAATGAGTAATTATTTGATTGTCAAAAATATAAGAATGGAGATTACAGATGAAGAAAAAACTTTTTTTGAGTAAAGCGGTCAATGCAGGTATTGGCTGTATGATTTGTGCGCTGGCGCTGGTTTCTCTGACCGGCTGCCATAAAAAGGCAAGTCCAGCAAATACGATAGAATATTCAAATATTATGGGAATCGCAGAGGGAACTGCGGATTTTAAATCAACTGATTCACCGGAAATCAATATTAAAGATATTAAATCTTATGTAGGTCAGGAAATCGATTATTCTTCAGGAATTGATGTAAAAAATGTGGAGAATTTTGATGATTTTCAGATGTGGGTAGATGCGACAGGAGTTGATATTTATACCGCAGGAAGATATACTGCAACTTATCAGTTTGTCTTTGGAGAAAAGACGCTGGAAAAGACTATCGGTATAACGATTCTGGAAAGAGAAGAGGTAAGCGGTGGGTTGTCAGCAGAAAATCAGGGAAATGCTTCGGGTGAAAACAATGGTTCAAATCAGGGCTCGTCCGGTAATAATACAGGAGAGGCTGGTGAAGCAGGAAATAATCAGAATGGTGGTAATCCGTCGGCAGAAAATCAGGGAAATGCTCCTGATAACAATGGAGATAGCTCAAACCCAAATCAGGGACCAGCAGACGGGAATAATGCAGGTGTTCCAAATGGTGGTTCATCTGATGGAAACAGTGTGGGAATTCCAAATGGCGGAAGTAATGGAAATGGTTCAAACGGTGGTTCATCCGGCGGAAACAATGCAGGTGGTTCAAACGGTGGTTCATCCAGCGGAAATAATGCAGGTGGTTCAAATGGTGGTTCATCCAGCGGAAACAATGCAGGCGGTTCAAACGGTGGTTCATCCAGCGGAAATAATGCAGGCGCTTCAACTGAGCATCGTGAAATCGTTACTTCATCACAGTCCTCTACAAAAAAGCCTTCTACTATCGGATATACAAATATTGAACTTCTGTCAGGAAAATTTGTGAAGTTAAAATGTACCAGTGCAAGATATATTGTTTCTACCAGAACAGATGAGAGTCAGACAGTAAAAAATGACAGAACCTATCAGGTTTCCAAGCTGGTTATTACATTTAATACCGGAGAGGAACGGGTATTGGAGACCGTAGAAAAGGCAGTAAGCTAAATCAGGAGCAAATATATGGGCGAAGAAGTTAATGTGGTTTTGGAAACTGCAGAAAAATTGATAAATAATATAAAGCTTGTAATCAGAGGAAAAGACGACACAATTGAAAAAATCGTGGTATGCCTGCTGCTTGGCGGCCATGTATTGCTGGAGGATGTGCCGGGAAGCGGAAAGACAACACTTGCAAAAACACTGGCAGCATCAATAAACGGAGAATTTAAAAGAATACAGATGACACCTGATTTACTGCCGGCAGATATTACCGGAGTAAATATTTTCGATTTAAAAACTTCAGAATTTAAATTTGTAAAGGGGCCTGTCTTTACCAATATTCTGATTGCCGATGAAATTAACCGTGCAACGCCCAAAACTCAGTCTGGTCTGCTTGAATGTATGGAAGAAAATCAGGTAACAGTAGATGGTGTTACATATAAGCTGGAAAAACCGTTTATGGTAATCGCTACGGAAAATCCGGTAGATACACAGGGTGTATTTCCGCTGCCGGAGGCTCAGATAGACAGATTTCTTATGAAACTATATATGGAATATCCAAGTCATGACAGTATGCTTGAGATTTTTCGCACCCATCTGAAAAAAGGAGTGCTGGAAAGTCTTAAACCGGCTGTCACTCTGACAGAGATTATACGGGCAGCAGAAATTATAGAAGAGGTAACAATTGAAGATTCGATTATTGAATATGCAACAAATCTAATAGAAGCGACAAGAACACATGATTCTGTTATTCTGGGAGTAAGTCAGAGAGGCGGAATAGCGCTTCTTCGTGCGGCAAAATGTATCGCTGCTTTGCGGGGCAGAAATTATGTGAAGCCGGATGACGTCAAATATATTGCAGGAGATGTGCTGGCGCACAGAATGATACTGAAAAACAATATAAGAATCAAAAAATCCGGGGCGAAGGATTTCATTGCGGATATTCTGGAAAAAACGGCTGTACCGACAGAGGAGACTATCGGATGAATACGGGATTAGCAGAATATCAGGACAGTATGATGCTTCTGGCATTTGTATTTATCGGGCTTGCATTGGGACTGGTAGCAGTAGTTTTTTCTGTTATGCTTTTTGTAACATTAAGCAGACGGTTGTGTATGCGCAGGCTGGAATACAGGCGGTATTTCAGAGAAAAGGGTGTATTTGAGGGAGAGGAGACAGAGCTTATCGAAGAGTTTACCAACCATTCTTTTTTACCGATGTTTGTGGTAGATGTGGAAACGCATGTCTCTTCTTGGATTAAAATGAAGGGCTGTCAGACAGATGACGGTCTGACTCAGTGCTTTATCAGCCGATTTTTTGTTATGCCCTTTACCAGAATTCGAAGGGTGCATAAGGCATCTTGTCTGAAACGTGGATATTACAAACTTGAATCTGCCAAAATTACCTTTGCTAAAGTAGAAGTATATCTGGACAGCGGCGCTGAAATCTATGTATATCCCCGTGAGCTTTCTATTAATGAAATGAAAATGATAAACAGTTATATGCAGTACAGTGCTGTTTCAAAACTGCCTTTGATAGAAGATAATTTTTCTTTTGCAGGGGTAAGAAAATATGTTCATGGAGATTCCTTAAGTGCCATAAACTATAAACAGACTGCCCGACAGAGAGAGCTTATGGTTAATGACAGGGAATATATGCTTGGAAGAAAAGTCATGATATATCTTAATTTTCAGCCGAATGAGAAAGTGCATCTTTCAGCGGCTGAATTTTCAAATTTGCTGGAAAAAGAACTTTCCTGTGCTTCTTTTCTGCTGTCTGAATGTGTCAGAAAGGGATATGCATATTCCTTCAGCGCGAACAGCAAAATGACGGGAGGAGAGAATCTTGTCCGCACAGGATTTACAATAGGTGAAAAAAACTATGAGGAAATTCTCTGTCAGATGGCTCAGATGACAGACCGATATGGCATATCAGCAGCTTCCATGATTGATGAGGATATTATGGAATTTTTAAGCGGAGCGGAGATTTTTCTATTTACTGCTTATATGGATGAGGCTCTGGAACTTCGCATGTCAGAACTGGAAAAAACAGGAAATGCGGTGAATATAATTAATCTAATTGATAATTAATTTACTTTTGTCTGGACAGGGAGATAAGAATGAAAAGGAAAAAAACATATATTAAAATTGTAATCTGTATTTTATTTCTTGCCGCTGCCGTTATTTTTACTATTGTTTCCATGGAATATGAGCCGTCTGACAGTACAAGACAGTGGTATCAAATACTTGGTGCCATATGTATTGCCGGCGCTCTAATGTGTGTTTTCGGCGAAGATGGTGCAAAAGGGCTGAAAAAAGCAGCGCAGAATTTTCGAAGTTTTTTTCAGGGATTTGCAAAAAAAATTGCACATAAAATTGCTTCCATGTTTGGCATACATTCTGGAAAAGGGTATAAAGGTACAGGGCTTATCACAGATTATCAGGATATATCCATAAAAGTGAAGAGAAATGCGGCACAGAAAAAACCACAAAAGCGCTATAAGGATATGAATAATTCTGAGCGTATCCGTTATTTTTATGGAAAACTGGTTAACAGACAGATAAAAAAAGGATTTCTTTTTCGCTGCTCCTTTACAGCAGATGAAATCGAAAATCGGCTTATGGAAGATAAAAAAATCTCTTCATCCTCACATATTTTATTTCAGACATATAATGAGGCAAGATATGATATAAAGGCTGATATTACTTCGGAAGATGTGGAAAAAATCAAAAAAATATATAAAAATACGTAAATTTCAGGAAAATTTTGAAAAAAGTTAATGACAAGAAGAAATTAGTATGCTATACTTAACTGATGTTTAAGGCATTTAAGGAGGAAGATTTAAAATGAGTCTACAGGTTGAAAATTTAGAGAAAAATATGGCAAAGCTTACGATAGAGGCAGATGCAGAAGAATTTGAAAAAGCAGTTGAAAGTGCATATAGGAAAAATAAAAGTAAGATAAATGTTCCGGGCTTTAGAAAGGGAAAAGTACCTCGTCAGATGATTGAAAGAATGTATGGCAAGCAGGTTTTTTATGAGGATGCCATCAATGAGCTGATTCCGGAAGTATACAGCAGAGAACTTCAGGCTGCAAAGGAGCTTGAGGTCGTTTCGCAGCCTAAAATAGATGTGGTTCAGGCAGAAGCTGGAAAGTCATTTATTTTCACAGCGGAAGTCGCAGTAAAGCCGGAGGTGGAGCTTGGACAGTATAAAGGACTTTCTGTTGAAAAGGAAGCTGTCGAGGTGACAGATGAGGATATTCAGGCGGAAATCGAAAAGGTCAGAAATGAAAATTCAAGAACAATTCCGGTAGAGGACAGACCAGTAAAAGACGGAGATGTTACAGTTATTGATTTTGAAGGCTTTATTGACGGTGTTCCTTTTGAGGGAGGTCAGGGAAGTGATTATTCTCTTACTATCGGTTCACATTCTTTTATAGATAATTTTGAAGAACAGTTAATTGGAAAAAATATCAATGAGGAGACAGAGGTTCATGTAACTTTCCCTGAAGATTATCAGGCTCCGGATTTGGCTGGAAAACCGGCGGTATTTAAAGTAACAGTAAAGGAAATTAAGGAAATAGAACTGCCGGAGGCAGATGATGAGTTTGCTCAGGATGTATCAGAATTTGATACTCTGGAGGAATATAAAAATGATATTCGTGCAAAGCTCACAGAACAGAAAGAGTCTGAAGCGGCACAGAAGCTTCAGGATAAGGCACTTGAACAGGCGATTGAAAACTCAAAGATGGATATTCCGGAACCTATGATTGATTTACAGGTAAGACAGATGGCAGAAAACTTTGCAAGAAGACTGCAGTCACAGGGTATTACATGGGAGCAGTACTGTCAGTTTACCGGTCTTACCAGAGAAAAGCTTTTTGAGCAGATGAAACCACAGGCGCTGAAGTCCATACAGAGCAGACTTGTACTTGAGGCAGTTGCCGAAGCAGAAAATATCGAGGTTTCCGAGGAAGAACTTTCCGAAGAAATAACAAAGATGGCAGAAGCTTATCGTATGGAAGCAGATAAACTGAAAGAGACAATGGAAGAGGAAGAAAAAGCTTCTATCAAAAAGGATTTAGCAGTGGAAAAGGCAGCAAAATTGATTGCCGACAACGTTGCTTAATTCATATATTTTAAAATTTTAAGAACAAAGTGCCTGTGACACCATAAGTTTGTGAAATTTCCTGCACTTTGTTCAATAATAGCAGCCTTTGAAAGAGCTGCGTCATAGGAAAAGTGAAGCAATTTTCTATGAAACAATGAAACAATGAAAGAATGGCACAGCCATTCTTTCATTGTAATCAGCATTTGACTGGTTGTATATTGCAGGAAATATTAGAGGAATCAGCTTCGGTTGATTGCATGAATGGAGGTAAAAAATGAGTTTAGTACCATATGTCATTGAACAGACAAGCAGAGGCGAAAGGTCTTATGATATTTATTCAAGACTGTTAAAAGAAAGAATTATTTTTCTGGGCGAGGAAGTCAATGAAGTAACAGCAAGTCTTGTAGTTGCACAGCTTCTGTTTCTGGAATCAGAAGACCCGGGAAAGGACATTCAGCTTTATATCAACAGTCCGGGCGGTTCAGTTACTGCGGGAATGGCGATTTATGATACCATGAATTATGTAAAATGCGATGTCTCTACTCTGTGTATGGGCATGGCAGCAAGTATGGGAGCATTTCTGCTTTCCGGCGGTGCAAAGGGCAAGAGATTTGCTCTTCCAAATGCTGAGATTATGATTCATCAGCCTCTTGGCGGCGCAAAGGGACAGGCGACAGAAATACAAATCGCAGCAGAACATATTTTAAGAACAAAGAAGAAACTGAATGAGATACTTGCAGAAAATACAGGCAAGCCGCTGGAAATTATAGAAAAGGATACCGACAGAGATAATTATATGACTGCTCAGGAAGCAAAAGAGTATGGATTAATTGACGATATTGTAAAAAGCAGGGCAGATATAGAAAATAAATAATCGCGGCAGTATGGAGGAGCTATGGCAGGAAAAGGCGATAATATCAAAATGCACAGATGTTCATTTTGTGGAAAATCGGAAAAGCAGGTAAGCAGGATTATCACCGGCCCCGACGGCGTATGCATATGCGACCAGTGTATTGAAATATGCGCAGATATGGTGGAAGATGAAATCGGATATGATTACGATGACAATGAGCTGGAAATAAATCTTGTAAAGCCGAAAGAAATTAAGGAATTTCTTGATGAATATGTGGTAGGACAGGATGAGGCAAAAAAAGTTCTGTCTGTCGCAGTTTATAATCATTACAAAAGAATTCTTGCCGGAAAAAGTCTGGATGTAGAATTACAGAAGAGCAATATTCTTATGCTTGGACCGACTGGTTCAGGAAAGACATATCTTGCACAGACACTGGCAAAGCTGTTAAATGTTCCATTTGCAATTGCAGATGCGACTACACTTACGGAAGCCGGATATGTGGGTGAGGATGTGGAAAATATATTGCTGAAGCTGATTCAGGCGGCAGAATATAATATTGAAAAAGCACAATATGGAATTATTTATATTGATGAGATAGATAAAATTACAAAAAAATCAGAAAATGTATCTATTACAAGAGATGTGTCCGGTGAAGGAGTACAGCAGGCACTTTTAAAGATTCTTGAAGGAACAGTCGCTTCTGTTCCACCACAGGGCGGAAGAAAGCATCCTCAGCAGGAGCTGCTCTCAATTGATACCACAAATATTTTGTTTATTTGTGGAGGTGCATTTGACGGACTGGATAAGATTATAGAGCGAAGATTGGATAAAAAATCCATTGGATTTAATGCAGCTATTGTAAAAAATACAATCGAGGATTCAGATGCTCTTTTAAGAGAAGTAATGCCGCAGGATTTGGTGAAATTCGGGCTGATACCTGAGTTTATCGGAAGAGTTCCGGCTACTGTTACTTTAAATCAGTTAAAAAAAGAAGACCTTGTAAGAATTTTAAAGGAGCCAAAAAATGCGATTGTCAAGCAGTATAAAAAACTGTTTGAGCTAGATGAGGTAGCACTTGAATTTACAGATGAGGCGGTAGATGCGATTGCGGCAAAGTCCTTTAAGAGAAAAACCGGCGCAAGAGGGCTTCGGGCAATTATGGAGGACTGTATGATGGATACTATGTATGAAATTCCATCTGAAGATACCATATCGAAATGTGTTATTACGAAAGAAGTAGTAGAAAAGACAGCAAAACCGCAGCTTATTTATCGAAAAAGATAAGCCGGCAGAAGCAGGAGGTAGATTACCAACGGGGCCGCCGCACTAAGAAAAATACTTTATACTTAGTGTGGCAGCCCTGTTTTTAAAAAGAAGAAAATGAATGAAGAAAAGAAGATTGTTCCGGTCATAGCATTAAGAGGACTGTGTATTATTCCGGAAGTAAAAATTAATTTTGACATAAACAGAAAAAAATCCATCGATGCTTTAGATGCAGCTATGGAGCATGAAAAAGAAATTTTTGTTGTAACTCAGAGAAATATTGAAGAAACAGAGCCAAAAGCAGAGGATTTATATCGCATCGGAGTTCTTGCCAAGGTCAGCCAGGTGGTAAAGCTACCGGGAAACAATGCAAGAATATTGCTTGAAACATCGGTTAAGGCTATGGCAGTCCGCTATATCGAAGGGGCAGAGTCGGAAAAATATCTGGAAGCCGAGATAGAAGTGCTTTCCGATATTAAAGATGATATGGAAGATGTAGAAAAGGAAGCAAAGCTTTCTATGTTTCGGGAGCTAATTTCACAATATGCCGCTATGCGTCCGAAAATGGGACAGGAAGGACTGAAGGTTCTTCTATTGTTTCAGGAACTGCCTGTAATGTTAAATCGTTCCATGTCTGTGCTGCCGATTGGATATGAAAAAAAACAGAGCTATTTAGAAACAGAAAAGTTGTCAGAAAAATATGTAAAGGCATATAAATATGTAAGTGAGGAAATCAGTATTTTAAGTATTCGGGAGGATTTCCAGAAAAAAATCAGAGAAAAGGTAGATACAAACCAGAAGGAATATATTCTGCGGGAACAAATGAAGGTAATACGGGAAGAACTGGGAGAAGAAGATACAGTTCAGGAATCGGATATGTTTCTGGAAAGCACAGAAAAGCTGAATGCTCCAAAGGAGATTAAGCAGAAGCTGAAAAAGGAGATAAAAAGATATAAGACTTTATCCTCCGGCTCATCTGAGAGCAATGTATCACGCGGATATATAGAAACACTTCTGGATATGCCATGAGACAATATGTCAAAGGACAACAATTATATCAGGAATGCAAGAAAGATTCTTGACAGAGACCATTATGGCAT
>ERZ778516.1774-NODE-1774-length-15748-cov-8.772383_pt1 | contig 15748 bp, 16 predicted proteins | sample MGYA00510342_ERZ778516 | MGnify/ENA primary metagenome ERZ778516 (study PRJEB29527, sample SAMN07138961) | mouse gut metagenome | material: feces | host: mouse | place: China:Nanjing | collected 2016-01-25 ... | reverse complement strand
GCTGTGCAATCCGCTCGCGCGCGGAGAATGCGCTGTGCGCATTCTTTTTTATCTTATAGGAAAGACCTTGCCACGCTAAAGCGTGAAAGTGTCTTTCCTATAAGACAAAAAATAATATGCGCACTCGCACAAGAGGTAAAATATTGCTTCGCAATTGTGCTCGGCGCGCAAAGTGTCCAAGCCCCTCATGAGTGAGGGGTAGGGGAGCTGAAGTGGGCTTGCCCACTTTGTTCTTTCTTGGATTTTTGGCTCCCTTATTTTATCAGAAGGTCCATCAGGAACGCATACACTTCCTCGTTCTGTTTTTTCCAGTTTTCGCACACCGCTTCCGCCTGTTCCTTGGTTTTAGCCGTAATCGTCAAGTCAACCAATGCCCGGTCTTTTTCCTTAATCTGGCACCGCACGGCATATTCCTGCGCCGTGGTCTTATAATAATCCGCAATGACAGAAATTTCCTGTTTCAGTTCCATTTTATTCTCTGCAAAATAAGTGAGAACGTCTGCCTTGATGGCGGAAGAAATCTTGTCTGGGAAAAAGGAAAGGGTTTCCCTCCCGGCAGGGGTAATATAGTAGCAAGTGTTGTTATGGGTGGATTTTGCATGGATGAGTTCCGCGCCAATCAGTTCATTGATGGCCTGCTGGATGGTAAAATAAGTGGTATATTCTTTATCCAGCACAAAGTTGGAAATCTGGGTGTTTGTCAGGGGAAAATCCACATGGTCTAACATATATAATACAATCAGTTTATATTGGGTTAAGGCTTCGGCCATTTTCTTCACCATTCCTTTCTATGGGCAAACAAGATACGCTCCAGAGCCATGCCCTTATCATAATGGGCTTGGTATTTTTCCATGGGCGCTGCTTATCAGAAGTATTTTCCCTGCCAAGTATCCTGTTCCTTTAGGGTTTGGTGGATTTGGTTTAAGACGCTGCGTTTCGCACGGCTCCAAAGAGGGGCCATCAGAAGTTCCTTTGGCCCGTCCCCGGTCAGCCGGTGGATTGTAATGGACGGGGGCAGGAGCTCTAAGCATCTGCAAACCATTTCGCAGTATTCTTCTTGCGTAAAAAGGGGAAACGGGCGTTCCCGGTAAAGGGTGCCTAAATCAGTGCCGGACAGGACATGGAGAAGCTGCAGCTTAATCCCAAAAACAGGCAGGCGTCCCACATGGGAAACCGTTTCTAACATCTGCGCCCCCGATTCCCCGGGCAGCCCTAAAATGACATGGACAATGGACGGGATGCCCCGCTGGTGGAGCTGAAAGACCGCCTGATGGAAACATTCCAGGGTAAACCCGCTGCGGATAAAACGGCTGGTTTCGCTGTGGACTGTCTGCAGCCCCAATTCCACCCAGACGGGCTTGATACGGTTCAGCCCTTCCAGCAGTTTCAGAACCTCCCCGGAAAGGCAGTCCGGCCGGGTTGCAATGGAAAGGATTACCACATCTGGGTCTTTGATGGCGTCCATAAAAAGCTTCCTCAGCTTTTCTACCGGGGCGTAGGTGTTCGTGTATGCCTGGAAGTATGCGATAAATTTCCGGCAGTTCCGTTTGTTCCGGAGCTGCCCTTTGGCAGCCGCCAACTGTTCCGGGATAGGGGCGCAGCCGTCCTGGGCAAAATCCCCGCTGCCTGCTGCGCTGCAAAAAATGCATCCCCGGCTCCCCAGCGTCCCATCCCGGTTGGGGCATGTCATGCCCCCGTTTAAGGCCAGCCGGTAGACCTTTTCCCCAAAGGCCTGTTTCAAATAATAATCTACGGAATAATACCGTTTTTCACCCCAAAACATGGGTGTTACCTTGAAATATGGGATTTTACGGCATGGCTTACGGCCTGTGCTACCCGCGGGTCAAAGGCTTCCGGCAGGATGAAGTCTTCATGGAGCTGCCCTTCGGGGACAAGCCCTGCAATGGCTGTGGCAGCAGCCAGCTTCATTTCCTCTGTGATCTGTGACGCCCGCCCTTCCAGTGCGCCTTTGAAGATCCCGGGGAAGGCAATCACATTATTGACTTGGTTGGGGAAATCGCTGCGCCCGGTGCCCACGACTTTTGCCCCGGCGGCTTTTGCAATGTCTGGCATAATTTCCGGCACTGGGTTTGCCATGGCAAATAAGATAGCGTCCTTGCCCATGGAGGATACCATTTCAGGGGTCACAATCCCGGGGGCGGAAACCCCCACAAAGATGTCTGCCCCTGCCAAAGCGTCTGCCAGCGTCCCTTTCTTTTGCCCGAGGTTGGTAAGCCCCGCCATTTTTTCCTGCATCCAGTTCAGCCCGGGGTAATCCTTATGTATCATCCCATGGCGGTCGCACAGGGTAATGTTTGGGAACCCATAAGCCAAAAGCAGCCGTGCAATGGCAATGCCTGCAGAGCCTGCGCCGTTTATTACAACCTGGCAGCCTTCCTTCTGTTTCCCGGTGACTTTCAGCGCGTTGATAATCCCAGCCAGCACCACAATGGCCGTGCCGTGCTGGTCGTCATGGAAAACCGGGATAGGGAGGGTTTCTTTTAGCCGTTCTTCAATCTCAAAGCAGCGGGGGGCGGAAATATCCTCTAAGTTGATGCCCCCAAAGCCCGGAGCCAGATAAGTGACGGCCTTGATAATCTCCTCGGTGTCTTGGGTGCCAAGGCAGATGGGCACTGCATTGATGCCGCCAAATTCCTTGAACAGGACGCATTTTCCTTCCATGACAGGCATGGCGGCATGGGGGCCTATGTTCCCAAGGCCAAGGACGGCGCTCCCGTCGGATACTACCGCTACGGTATTTGCCTTCATTGTATAAAGGTAAGCCTGTTCCGGGTCTTCTGCAATCAGCTTGCAGGGCTCTGCCACCCCCGGCGTATATGCGATGGACAGGTCCTCCCGGTTTTTCACCGGGGCTTTCGAAACGGTTTCCAGCTTGCCGTTCCATTCTTTATGCAAAAAAATTGCTTTTTCACTGTTTGTCATAATGTGCCACTCCTTTCCAAAATGGGCTGCCCCTCAGCGGCCATAAGGCGTTTTGGTATTTGCCCCAGGCTTGCTGGGACAGCCAAAGTTATGGCCCGGCTGGCGGATGCAGCCAAACGCTCTTATAAGGATATCATGAAAAATTTTACAAATCAAGAAAAAAGGACTTCCTATTTAGAAAAAGATGGTGTATAATAGAATCCATTGAAATTTCTGTGATATGAAAAATCATTGTCTAATCTGACAGGGATTCCCAATAATGGCAGTTAAAGGAGAAAAATATGAGAGAAAAGTATGAAAGTTTATCAGTAAGCGTGTTGAAAGAGGTAGCAAAGGCGAGAGGGTTAAAGCATCTTTCAGGGCTGAAAAAAGGAGAATTGGTGGAATTGATGCTGAAAGAAGACGCAAAAGCTGCCGGGGTGGAGAATGGGGAAAAGGAAGAAGGAAAAGCAGCAGAACCGGAGCGGAAGGCTTCTGGGAGGAATGCGGAGGAAAAAGAGGACACAAGGCAGCCGGAGCGGAGGGCTTCCGGCAGGAATCCCGAGGGCAGAGAGGAAATGAAGCAGCCGGAACGCAGGGGATCCAGCCGGAGCACTGAGGAAAGAGAGGAAGTAAGGCAGCCAGAACGGAGGGGGTCCAGCCGGAACACTGAGGAGAGAGAGGAAGTAAGGCAGCCGGAACGCAGGTTTGCCGGCAGGAATGCCGAGGAGCGGCAGAATAACCAGGACCGGAGGTCTTCCCGGATTATTACGGCGGACGGGATTGAAATTGACAACCCGGAACTGGACAGCGGCGTGAGCGCCCATGGGATTTTGGAAGTCATGCCGGACGGGTATGGGTTTATCCGGTGTGAGAATTACCTTCCAGGGGACCAGGACGTCTATGTTTCCCCTTCCCAAATCCGTAAGTTTGGCCTGAAAACGGGGGACATTATCCATGGGAACACAAGGGTCAAGACCCAGCAGGAGAAGTTCAGCGCCCTCCTCTATATTAAGAGCATCAACGGGAACCACCCTTCCGAGATACTGCGCAGGCCTAATTTTGAAGACCTGACGCCGATTTTCCCAAATGAGCGGATACGCTTAGAAACAGACCGCAGCGCCAGTGCCATGCGGATTATGGATGTGGTTTCCCCAATCGGGAAGGGACAGCGCGGGATGATTGTGTCGCCCCCCAAGGCAGGGAAAACTACGCTGCTTAAGCAGGTGGCAAAAGCAGTGACAAGGAACAACCCGGATATGCACCTGATTATCCTCCTGATTGACGAACGCCCGGAGGAAGTGACGGACATCAAAGAAGCCATCGAAGGGAAGCATGTGGAGGTGATTTATTCCACCTTTGACGAGCTGCCGGAGCACCACAAACGGGTATCGGAAATGGTAATAGAGCGGGCAAGGCGCCTGGTAGAGCATGGGAAGGACGTTATGATCCTCTTAGACAGCATCACCCGCCTTGCAAGGGCTTATAACCTGATTGTCCCTCCCAGCGGAAGGACGCTTTCCGGCGGTATCGACCCAGCGGCCCTACATATGCCTAAGCGGTTTTTCGGCGCAGCCCGCAACATGCGGGAAGGGGGCAGCATTACGATCCTTGCCACTGCGCTGGTAGATACCGGGAGCCGTATGGACGACGTGATTTATGAGGAGTTCAAAGGCACTGGGAATATGGAAATTATTTTGGACCGGAAGCTTTCCGAACGGAGGGTTTTCCCGGCCGTGGACATTACCAAGTCCGGCACAAGGCGGGAAGACCTGCTGTTAAGCCGGGAGGAACAGGAAGCTGTGGAGATTATGCGCCGCGCCATCAACGGCATGAAGGCGGACGAGGCAGTGGAAAGCATACTGAACCTCTTTGTGCGCACCAACAACAACCGGGAATTCTGCCAGATGATAAAGAAAACAAAACTGCTGTAGAAATTGCCCAAAAGAAGCTGCATGTGGAAGGAACCAAAACTTTTATAAGAATTTTCCAAAAGAACTTGCATCTTAAAAAAAACTATGCTACAATAATAAAGCTGTTGCATAAGCAGCATAAATGTGGAAAATCTAGGCAGCAGATTTAGAATACAGTGTGAAGAGGTGAAATCATGAGAGAAGGAATCCATCCAGAGTATTATCAGGCAACGGTAACCTGCAACTGTGGGAATACATTCGTGACAGGTTCAACCAAGAAAGATATTCATGTGGAAATCTGTTCCAAATGCCATCCTTTCTATACCGGCCAGCAGAAGACTGCACAGGCACGCGGGCGTATTGACAAGTTCAATAAGAGATATGGCATAAACAATCAGTAAGAATTTTTACAGGCTCCGTGAACAGAGGTGTGAGCGCAGCAAAGGGAGGATGTCTTTTTTGTGGACATCCTCTATTTTTTTAAAAAGGGAGGGAATGGGTTGGCTTATTCTGGTATCGGCGGGCAGGCAGTCATGGAAGGCGTCATGATGAAGAACAAAGAAAGTTATGCCGTGGCTGTCCGCAAGCCGGACGGCGAGATTATCGTGGAAAAGAGGGAATACGGCGGGATCTGCAGGAACGAAACCCTCCGGAATATGGTATTTGTGCGGGGCATCATTAATTTTATCGAATCCATGGTGCTGGGGATGTCCTGCCTTACGTTTTCCGCATCTTTTTTTGAAGATGAGGAGGGGCCGGCAGAGCGGGACGCGAAGAAGGAGCGGCTGGAGATGGGCCTGACAATTGCCCTGTCCATTGTGATGGCAGTGGCTATTTTTATGGCGCTTCCCTTTGGCCTTTCCCTGCTGTTCCAAAGCCATATCAAATCAGAAACGGCGGTCATCCTTATTGAAGGCGTGATGCGGCTTTTGATATTCCTTGGGTATATCCTGCTGATTTCCCGGCTGGAGGACATCAGGCGGGTGTTTATGTACCATGGCGCAGAGCATAAATGCATTAACTGCGTGGAGCACGGCCTGGATTTGACGGTGGAAAATGTGAAAAACAGCTCAAAAGAGCATAAACGGTGCGGCACAAGCTTCCTGTTTTTCGTGGTAATCATTACCATCCTGGCTACTATGTTTATCCGGGTGGACTCCAAGGTACTGCGGCTTGTGCTGCGCCTTGCCATTGTCCCGCTGGTTGCAGGGGTTTCCTATGAGGTGATACGCCTTGCAGGCAGGAGCGAAAACCCCATTATGGATCTTTTGAGCAAACCGGGGCTGTGGATGCAGCGGCTGACAACCAAGGAGCCGGATGAAAGCATGATTGAAGTGGGGATTGCTTCTGTGGAGGCGGTGTTTGGCTGGAAAGAGTTTGTGGAGAGCATAAGGGAGAAAGAGCATGACGTTTGAGGGTGCATTGGAGTACGGCAAGGGGGTTTTGAAGGACGCAGGGGTCTTAGATTACCAGCTAGACGCATGGTATCTGATGGAGTACGCCTGCAAAATATGCAAAAGCGAATATTACCTCCATGCCAAGGAGGAAATGGAGGGCGCGGCCTTCCAAGAATATAGGCTGCTGCTGAAAAAGCGGGGGGAGCGGGTGCCCTTGCAGTATATTACCGGGGTGCAGGAATTTATGGGGCTGCCGTTCAAGGTGAATTCCCATGTGCTGATTCCCCGTCAAGATACGGAAACCTTGGTGGAGGAAGCATTAAAGGTCTTAGAACCGGGCATGGAGGTGCTGGATTTGTGCACTGGTTCTGGCTGCATTGTCATTAGCCTTTTAAAACATGCAAGGGTGGGAATTTCGGGCACAGCCAGCGACATTTCCAAGCAGGCGCTGCTGATAGCCAAGGAAAATGCCAAGCAGAACCAGGTGGAAACAGAGCTGGTGCGCAGCGACCTGTTCCAGAATATCACCGGGAAATATGACGTTATTATTTCCAACCCCCCTTATATCCCTACGGGGGAACTTTCAGGGCTGATGCCGGAGGTAAGGGATTTTGAGCCATTGGAAGCCCTGGACGGGGCGGAGGACGGGCTTTTCTTTTACCGGGAAATCACCCGCATGGGGAAGAATTTTTTGAAATCAAACGGATACCTGTATTTTGAGATCGGCCATAACCAGGGAAGGCAGGTTGCATTCCTGATGGAAAAAAACGGGTTCCGCAATATAAAAGTCATCAAGGACCTTGCAGGGAACGACCGGGTGGCTTTCGGCAACCTGCCTGCAGTAAAATAGGGAAGGCCGGAAAAATTTGAATAGGAAGCAAGGAAATTTGCAGAGAGGAAGAATGACATGTTTGACAGATTAGAGGATATCCTTCTTCGGTTTGAAGAAATCATGAACCAGCTAAGCGAACCGGACGTGGCAAACGACACCAACCGGTTCCGCAGGCTGATGAAGGAACAGAGCGATTTGGCTCCGATTGTGGAATCCTATCAAGAATATAAGCAGGCAAAGCAGAATATTGAGGATTCCCTTGCCATGCTGGAGGAGGAAAACGACGAGGAGCTGCGGGAGCTTGCGAAGGAGGAACTGAATGATTCCAAAGCAAAGGTAGAGGAACTGGAAAAGAAGCTGAAAATCCTGCTTCTGCCCAAAGACCCCAACGACGATAAGAATGTAATTGTGGAAATCCGCGCAGGGGCAGGCGGGGACGAAGCGGCCTTGTTTGCAGCGGAAATTTACCGGATGTATGTGCACTTTGCAGAAGGCCACCGCTGGAAGGTGGAACTGGTGGAATGTGAGGAAATCGGCATTGGCGGCATGAAAAACGTCACCTTTATGATTGCAGGGCAGGGGGCATATTCCGTGATGAAATATGAATCCGGCGTGCACCGGGTGCAGCGGGTGCCGGAAACGGAATCCGGCGGCCGTATCCACACCTCCACGATTACCGTTGCAGTCATGCCGGAAGCAGAGGAAGTGGACGTGGTGATTGATGAAAAAGACATCCGTATCGACGTCATGCGTGCGTCCGGGAATGGGGGCCAGTGCGTCAATACTACAGATTCTGCCGTGCGCTTAACCCATTACCCCACGGGGATTGTAATTTACAGCCAGACAGAGAAATCACAGCTCCAAAATAAGGATAAGGCTTTCGCCCTGCTCCGGGCGAAGCTCTACGACATAGAGTGCCAGAAGCAGCATGACGCGGAAGCCGAAGCAAGGCGCAGCCAGATTGGCACAGGGGACCGCTCTGAGAAAATCAGGACTTATAATTTCCCCCAAGGCCGCGTGACGGACCATCGGATTAACCTGACGCTGTATAAGCTGGACAAGGTGATGAACGGGGACATCCAAGAGATTGTGGACGCCTGTATTGCAGCCGACCAGGCTGCGAAGCTGACGAATATGGGTGAAAGCGCCTGAGAGTTGTGTTTGGGCGGTGGTTTTGGAAAAGTCAGCATAGATGAGAATCGAATAAAAATGGAAAAAGACGGTCACAGGCAGCTTCTCTGACTGTCTTTTTTGTTTTCTGGGCTTTATGGATGTACTGTACACCTCTATTTTGGCGGTATGGATGAATGTATAGCCTCTGACGGAAAAAGCTGTGGTTCTTTTTGGTTGCGGTGGTATTGGGCTGTGTGATATACTTATGACAATATAAAAAAATTGTATATAAACTTGTACACGTTCAAGATAAAATTATAAAGATTGATAAAATATAAAAGGGGCGAGGGGGATGGATATATTAATGATAGGGAATGGGTTTGATATAGAACATGGCTTGCCGACAACGTATGCAGATTTTCTCCAATTTGTTGAGAGTTTCAACCAAACATATATGATGGTGCAAATAAAACCCAATACAAAAAGTAAAATAGAAGACGAATATTTAAAATTTATATTTGAGAGTCCTGAGACGAATGCTGATGAAGCGTTATATGAATATTTGAAGGATAATATTTGGATTCAACATTTCAAATTGGCATATAAAGAGCATTTGAAAAATAAAGAAAATTGGATTGATTTTGAGAGTGAAATTTCACAGGTAATTCAGAATGTGGATGAATTATACCATGCGTATATGGAGAAAGATGGAAATTTTTATGAAGCAAAGATAAGGCGTTGTAAGGAAAAATTGCCAGGAAGTTTTTTGAATTATCTGCCACATGAACATGGAATTGGAAACCTTATTTCGATTATGATGAAAGATTTAAACAGGTTGATTGGGGCTTTAGAGATCTATATTTTTGATTACATAGACAACTGGAGAAGGATTGAATATTATAATCCTGATATAGACGCAATCCATCCAGATGCAATTCTTTCTTTTAATTATTCCGATACGTGGAAGATGATATATGAATATAACAGGGGGAATGTAAAATATAGTTTTATCCATGGAAAAGCACAAAGCATGCCATATATATTTAATATGGATAAGTGTATTGATAAAAATCAGATGGTACTGGGCATTGATGAGTATCTGCCTACTGACAGAAGAAACAAAGAAGTGGAATTTATTGCGTTTAAAAAATATTACCAGCGCATTTATAAGAAAACAGGGAATGAGTATAAATCATGGCTTGCAGAAATTGATAAACAGAGGAAAGACGGAAGGAAACAAGAAAATAAACTATACATTTTCGGGCATTCTTTAGATGTGACAGATGGAGATATTTTAAAAGAGCTGATAGAACATGAAGGGATTGGGACAATCATATTTTATAAAGATAAAACAAGGCTTGGACAGCAGATTGCAAATTTAGCCAAGGTTCTTGGCCCGGAGAAGGTAATTCAGTATGTTTATGGGAATAATCCAATTATTGAGTTCCGCCAACAGAAAAGCAGGGGAAAAATTCATGGGAGCACATTTGAAATTGTTTCCGATATGGTAAAGTTTGACCATTTTTATAAATATAAAGGCGGAGATCTTGAAGACATGATTTCAAAATTTGAGAGGAAAATAGAAGAGAAGGATCTTGATTATTTTTGCTCACAGGAAACAGTTATTTCTCTTTATGATAGTTTTCAGAGGCACAGTTTGGGAAAGAGATATGCAAAGCAGCTTTTAGAGATTGCCGATAGTCTGGGAGATAGAGAATCCATAGCGAAAGAACCGATACAGTTTAAACATGAGAATTGGGAATATCAGGATTATGATAATTCATGGGGATGATATTATGGAAGGTTATCGGAAGATTGCGAACGGCTCCAAGGAGATTGGCAAAAACAGGTATGTTGGAATTCTCAAAAATGTCTTAAGTATGTATAAGCATCCCTATGGGAATATGGAAGAAATGTGGAATTTATTAATAAAATTGTCGAGAGGGGCAGCCGATAAAATTTCAAGGGAGGTTTTTGTATGTCTGAAAGATTAACATGGGAAGAGATTCAGGAAAGATACCCGGACCAGTGGGTAGGATTAGCAGAGGTAGAATATGAACCAGATAATGATGCAACGATAAAGACTGCAATTGTGAAATATACGGATAAGTCGAAAAATGAGCTGACAAGGATGCAGATTCAGACAAATGGAGAAATTTTGGGAAGATACACAACGCCGGATCATGTTTTTCAGCTGGGAGTAGTGGGGTATTTCGGATGAGGCAATTTACATTGAATATGAACATAAAATACCAAAGACCAATTGTTGAACTGAAGTCATGGCATAATTTTGAGGCGTTGCTGGATACGGGTGCATTTTTTCCTATTTGGACAGTTGATGAAACGATACTTGAAATGCTGGGCGGCACATTTTTAAGGAAGGATATTACTTTTAGTGGTTTTGGAGGAAGGACGAAAGGAAATTTATATAAGCTGCAAAGTATGGTGATCGGTGATTTGATTTTCCCTAATACACATATTATAGCCTGCAAAGATTTGCAGGACGTTCCTTTTCAGCTAATTTTAAACGCGACAATGTTCCAAAACCTGATTTACGAAATTGATGATAAAAACCATAGGTTCAATGTCACAATACCGGATGATGAAAGTAATGTAAGGAATCTTAGAATTGAAGATGCAAATGGCAGATTGCATATTCTGTGCCATTCTGCCTGAAAAAAAGCCTGGTTTATAGGAATAGCAGCAGGAAAATAAGGTTTTCAATGAGTCAAATAAGACAGTTTGTATTTGGCAATGAAAAGTGTGAGGTTATTCTGGAACGTGCATATTTTCAACATAATTTTGACATGTAAGCTGAATTTTCCGGATGTCTGCTGCTGGGGTATGGCTGTGTTTGCTCCGATCCTTTTGTATAGCAACGTTTGTACACAGCCCTTTTGGGCATAGCAGTGTTTGCTCTGCGCCTGTTATTTTAGCAACGTTTGTTCTGTGCAGCCGACCAGGCGGCGAAGCTAAGCAGCTTTGAGGATAAGGTTTAAAAGCCTTGGCCTTGCGGGATTTTTGGGAGATTTGATATTACTGGGAATTGAACAAAGATAGGAAAAAGACAGCCATGGATAAGCTTCATGTGCTGCCTTTTTGCTTTTTGGGCTTTCAGCATGCGCTTCCTAATCTTTTTTCATCAGTATGGATGTGTGAATAGCCCTGAAAAAGGAGCTGGGTTCTTTTCATTGCAGGGGGATGGGGCGGTGTGGTATACTTATGGTACATATCCGAAGAAATTGTGCTATAAAAATGGATACATATGGCAAAAGCTACACATTCAAAATAAGATTGTCAAGTTAAAATAATATTGAAAAAAGTGAAAGATTATAGTATACTGATAGCAAACATATGTTTCTACAAGGAGGGATAATTATGGCAATTAAATCTGAAACAGAAACAGTTGTTAAAAAAATATTACCTTATCTAGAAAGAAGGGGATTTGATATTGTTAATGACTTAGAATTTGAAAAAAGTATTTCTGTTGAAGATGTTTCCCCTAAAGTTTTTATTGATATATTGGTAACTTTGGGAAAAAAGAATGCGTCATTTTTAATAGAAGCTAAAAAATTATCAAAGAAGTTAACTAATAAAGATAGGGATCAGGCATTAAAATATGCAAGATCTAAAGAAGTGGATGTGCCATTTGTTGTAGTTACAAATGGTATTGAGATTCAGTGTTATAATACAAAGACTAAGCAAAGGATTAGATGGGACGGAAAGGTATTAGATAAAATACCTAGTAAAGAACAGTTACCGGCAGTTATGAGAAAATTGCGTGCAAATCCAAATGAAGATAATATACCTATTTCAAATGATTGTAGTTTGCCATATAGACAGGGGCTGCCGTTAAGAAAATTAAATGCACTTTTTGCAAAAGGGCATAGTACTATTAGAAAAATAGAGAAAGACGAAGAAAATGCATTTGCAGATTTTTCGAAGCTTTTATTTTTAAGATTGCTTGAAGAAAAATCTGATGTTGAAAAGGATTTTCCTGAGTTGCCATATTCTTACCGCTTTTATGAACTTGCTAGTTATCCAGTAAAAAATGCCGATCAAGTAAAAACAGCCATTAAAAGTATGATTGGAGATATTGTTGGAAAAACTCCATATGGTGGAGTGTTGGAGGAACCCATTAAAATTGTAAATCCAAAAACATATTTAAGTTTAGTGAAAGACTTATCCTCTGTATCGTTTTATGATTGTAGTTATGATTCCAAGGGGGCTGCATTTGAATATTACGTTAGGGCTACGCTTAAAGGGAAAAAATTGGGGCAATATTTTACTCCTAGGCCGCTTATTAGAATAATGGGGGCTTTAGTTGGCGAAAATAAAATAATTAATTCAATTATAGGAAATACAGAAATTAAGGTATTAGATCCGGCATGTGGCACAGGAGGGTTTTTAGTTTATTTAATGCAAGAAAACCTTAAAAAATTGCAAGAGAAGCTTAAAAAGAGAGAAATTACAAATGATACATATGAAGTTGCAGCGAAGAAAATTAAAGGTGAAGTTTTTTTTGGATCCGACGCAAATGCAGGAGTTGCAGCAGCAGCAAAGATGAATATGATTATTGCTGGAGATGGGCATAGTAATATAAAACACGAAGACAGTTTGGCTAAAAATGCAACGAATTGGAATACAAATCATCCAGATTGTACATTAATATTTACCAATCCTCCTTTTGGGACATCTGAGGGAGAATCGCAATCAGATGATGATAGAGGGCAATTTGAGGTGAAAACAACCAAAGGCCAATATCTTTTTTTGCAGAAAATGGTAAATGCAACAAAGGCTGGGGGTGAAATTTGTACAGTCATTGATGAGGGGGTATTGAATACGGATTCTGGTAAAGAACTCCGGGCGTTTATTATGCAAAACTGTTATATTAGGGCAGTAGTTTCGTTGCCAAGCGAAACTTTTAAACCCAACAAGATTAATGTCAAATGTAGTTTACTTTATTTAGAAAAGAGAAAAGTATTAGATATTGATTTAGAAGATAGTTATCCCATAACAATTTGCAAGATTTTATCATTAGGATATACAGGGGCAGGCGATGTAATTCGGGGGTTTGAATTTGAAAAATTGCGAAAAGAAATAGGAAGCAATTTATTGGAACATTCTAGTAAAGGTATACGTGAAGGATATATGTGGAAAGCTTTTGATGTGGATTCCAGAGTGGTAGCATCAGATTTGACACATAGATTTGATTATAAATATTGGGATGCAGAAGTTTTGGCTAAATTAGAAGAAATGCGTAAAGGGGAGAATCCGGTTATTGGCGAATTGAATTTGTTGGACACATGTAGGAAAAGTAGTCCAGCGGCTGCAAACTATGTGGACGAGAGGGATGGATATGCAGTTGTTGTAAAGGCAGGAAGCAGTATCAGTAAGTTGGGCGAATTGATATTAGAGGATTCTGATTGGATAGAGAAATCACTGTATGATGAATATTGTGAAAATGAGAAACAATATTATAAATTATGTAAAAAACAGATTGAACAGGAATATCTGGATTTAATAGAACAGCAGTCTTCAGAACAAGAAAAAAATCGTTTACAAATAGAAATGGAAGAATGCATCATGTCTATTAGGTTAAAAACTAATATTGTCAAAAAAAATGATATTATTTTAGCGTCAACAGGAGATGGTACATTAGGAAAAGCTTGTGTATATAATAAGGCGGTACCTGCAATAGCAGATGGGCATGTTACTATTATTAGAGTAGATAAAAATGTAATAGATCCATATTATTTGGCAGATTATTTAAGAAAAGGGTTTGGAGGTAAGCAAATAGAACGGTTATATACTGGATCGACAGGATTGATAGAATTAACGCCGGAACAAGTTGCAAGTATTGTTGTCGATCTGAAGGAAAGTGTTAATGAGCAAAAACAAATATCTAAAGAATTAAGGAATTGTGAAAAGAAGTATGCAAAAAAAATGGAGGAAGCAGAAAAATTTTTGAAAGAATCTGAGTCCTTAATGAATTAAACTATGGGGATATTTGTTATTACTGGAACTTAAATAAAAATAGAGAAAAGACAGCCATGGATAAACTTCATGGGCTGCCTTTTTGCTTTTTGGGCTTTCAGCATGCGCTTCCTAATCTTTTTTCATCAGTATGGATGCATGAATAGCCCTGAAAAAGGAGTTGGGTTCTTTTCATTGCAGGGGGATGGGGCGGTGTGGTATACTTATGATACAATTTGTGGGATGGTATATTTAAACGATGAATAAACGTAATAGAGAGAAGTAATATACAAGAGGTATTGTATGTCTGAAAGATTAACGTGGGAAGAAATTCAGGAAAAGTACCCAGACCAGTGGGTAGGGTTGGCAGAGGTAGAATATGAGCCAGATAATGATGCGACCATAAAGTCTGCAATTGTGAAATATACGGATAAGTCGAAAAATGAACTTACACGGATGCAGATTCAGACAAATGGTAACTTGCTGGGGGTATATACGACACCAGATCATGTTTTCCAGATGGGTGCAGTGGGGTATTTTGGATGAAACAATTTATTTTGTCATTAATGAAAAACAGCTTGCGTCCAGTTGTGAAATTAGAAAGCTGGAATAATTTTAGGGCATTGCTGGATACAGGGGCATTCTTTCTGAATTGGACTGTGAAAGAAAAAATACTGAATGATTTAGGGGGAAGAATGTTGAGGAAAGATGTTTCGTTCAGTGGGGTTGGCGGCAGTACAAAAGGTAATTTATATGAAGTGGAAAAGATTGTGATAGGTGACCTGATTTATGAAATTGATGATAAAAACCATAAGTTAAATGTTACAATACCGGATGATGAAAGCAATGTAAGGAATCTTCGGATAGAGAATTCCAATGGCAGGCTGCATGTCCTGTGCCATTCTGCCGGACTATAGGGTTTTAAGTGGCGCTTGTTCGGGATGGATTAAAACGGAGTGTAGGAGGCAAGCAAAAATGATAAACGGCAAATGGGACGGCGGTATGATATAAAGTCCAGCCCTAAATGAAATTTTGGAAGGAGGAGATAAGGATGATTCAGGCAGAAGTAAGAAAACCATATAAAATGAGCAGCTTAATAGAAATGGTAACAAAAGATTATTGGGAAGTAAACAAAGATGGTGTTAATTCCAACCATCAATGCCCGGATACAGGTATCTATGATCTTTATATTTATACAGGCCAATTTCAAGATACTGTTTTTGAAGATTTAATTTGTTATTTGGAGGAACCGCCAGAAGTTACAGAGGAAGATGAAGAAATATTTCCAGAATTTGTTGTGGAAGAAGGGTTGGTATTCCTGTACTCAGGAGAGAACTTTTAATCGGTGATAGAAGTTGCATTTAACCAGAAGCGCCAGCCCTCTATGAAAGAATTTATAGATTCATTAAATTATTACAGGGATAATGATTCGTTTTTGGAATTATAAATCAGAAAAGACAGCTAATGGCATGTTCCATTGGCTGTTTTTTTGGTTATACAGGGTATAGCATATCGGAATTTTTACCTGTTCTGTCTATTACTAGTGTAGTGACATATTGATATTTAGCATTACAACAACTTCCTATTCGGAAGCT
>ERZ778516.1773-NODE-1773-length-15761-cov-4.850949_pt1 | contig 15761 bp, 15 predicted proteins | sample MGYA00510342_ERZ778516 | MGnify/ENA primary metagenome ERZ778516 (study PRJEB29527, sample SAMN07138961) | mouse gut metagenome | material: feces | host: mouse | place: China:Nanjing | collected 2016-01-25 ... | reverse complement strand
TGGAATAAAAATACACTATTATAGTTCGTCCAATAAACACTGCTTTTAATCTAATTAGATAAATATAAAAATAGAATTAACAATTTGATTTTACTGTGATATGATTAAAACCGAAACGGAGGTTAAATTATATGGACAGAAAAACAATATCTAAAATTGTGAAAGCCAGCGGCGTATCTTCCGGTGAAATGATCCTTGTTCATTTCTGGGGAGAGGATGCGGACAAAGAGATTGCAAACAACTTTATGGTGGCCGTTGCGGAAAACGGGGCGACACCCATATTGCTGCAGCAGTCCCGGTCAGTAAATCGGGATATCTTCATTTCAGCAAAAGAAAGCTGCTTTAATGAGCGATATTTTGATTTTTTTGCCAATTTGATGCGGTGCTTGATGTTTTTGCTTATCGTCCTGTTATTCTCGGTTATGAGATTGATGATGATAAGTTTGAGCTTTACCGCAGATATATGGCTCAACTTTTTTCAAAACTTATGAACTGTAAACGGTTTACACAAATCAGGATACCAACCGAGGCAAATGCAGAGGAATCCGGCCTTGACCCGCAGGATTATATTCAGCGTATGGAGAGGGCATATGACATTGATTATACTGCTGTTTATGAGGCCTGCAGGCAGGCAAAAGACCGTTTTGAGGGAATTGATAAAGTGCAGCTTCATACAGGGGAGAATTGTGAGCTTTCTTTTGAGCTGACGGATAGAGTGTGGCATATTGATGCCGGTGATGGTGATCTTCCGTGCGGTGAGATTTATATTGCCCCGGTCGAGGACAAAACACAAGGTACGGTTTATTTTGAAGTTTTTTACCTTGACGGTGTTAAATACGAGAATGTCCTTCTGCATATTAGGGATGGTCGGATAAGCGGAAGCAGCCAACCGGCAGTCACCGCCTTTTTTGAGAAACAGCCACAGGAAAACAGGGTTGTCTGCGAGCTTGGCTTTGGCATGAACCCTAATGTAACAGATTTATGCGGCTATACTGTTTTAGATGAAAAAATGTGCGGCACTTTTCATATTGCGGTTGGCTCCAATCATATATTCGGTGGTAAAAATGAGGCTTCGGATCATATTGATTTTGTCGGCCGCGGCAGAATAGTTTAATAATTGGAGAGCAGCAATATAAACAGGCATTCTGCTTTTTTCCGGATTTTAGGATTATCCCAAAGTTTGTGTAAACCTCCAAACTGATGTAAGATAAGATTACTCAGTTTGGAGGTATTATTATGGCGAGAAAAAAGGAAAGCCCACAAAAAGCAGCAATATGGGAAATGATGTCCGTTATCGCAACGATGACCGTCCGCTTTTTCCTATTTCGTATTCTTCTTCTTTTTTGCTGCAACCATTATCACAGCTGCGGCAATAACTACAACTGCAACGACTGCCACAACGATTATAACTGTCTGGCTGCTCCCGGAGGATGTCATATCGCTGTATTTTGCGTTCATCACATCCTTCACTTCACTCTGGCTTAAAGACTTGTTGAACACATATACATCATCGTAGGAGCCGGAAAATGAGCCGATTTCCTCCCACCATCCGCAATTCCAGTTGCCGAGCTGCAAGCCGTAGCAATACTGTATCTGGGAGGTGAAAAGTTTGAAGTTTGCTGACGAAGGACCTAATACTGGGTCGCTGTATTTCTCGCCGTCAAGGTATACCGTCATGCCGGATGCGGAGAGCGTTACCGCCACATGCTGCCATTTCCCGGCAGTTAAAACCGGCTGTGCCGTGCCGTCCACAACCGAAGGGTCAGCCCATACTCTAGGGTATTCTGCCATACCGGAATTTCCGTCGCTGTTGATTGCGATCTCAAGGGAATCCGTTGTTGCGATATAGCCCTCGCTGCCGTGGTCGGCAATGCTGAAGGAGTACAGCGGGGAGATGCCCGGTGTGGAATCCGCAGCCTTTACCCAGAACGCGATGGTCATGCCATCCGTCCAGTCCGTATTTTTGTAGACATCGGAATCCGCTTTTGCGAAGCTTGAGCCTTTTGCGCCGCCGTTTAAGGTCAGGACGCTGCCGCGGTCGGAATCTTTTGTGATGGAACCGCCGGAAATCTCCATCTCGCCTTCCTTCTCAAAACCAAAGCTTTCCACCGGTTTAACCGAAGGCGCAGCATATGCGGTTGTGGTTGCAGACAGTGCTAAAAGTACGCCGGTTGCCATTGCTAAAATCTTCTTTTTCATATCAATTCCTCCATTCTTGATATTGAATTGTTTATATATCCAGCAAGTTTATGCTGTATATACCGTTCTGCTTCTCTTTCCTATCCGTGTCGGATGTGTTATTCCGTATTGAATGTACAATTCCTATAAACGCCCCATGCAGTTCGCGCTCTTCCTGCTAAGACGGGGATCAAGGCAGGATTTACATAACTTAGTTTCCGGTTTTTAAGGAATCCAGTAAATCCCCACCTCCGCAAGTGCAAAGCGTTTTGCGTTGCCCATATCACGCACTTCGATCTTCACGCTCTTTGTGGTTACGGTGTCAAAATACAGTATCGTTGCCTCGGCGCTGTCTTCCGAAAATTCCACATGGTCGATCACGCTGCCGTCGCTGAATGTGATTTTTACTTCTTTCGGTGTTGCTGCATCCTCGTAGGAGCGGTATAAAAACAGGCAGTCGATTTCTTTCTCCTCCCCAAAGTCGATGGTGATTGATGCCTTCTTGCCGTCCTCGGCGCACCATTCCCGCTCCTTGCCGCTTGCGGTGGCAGAAAATTCCCCGTCAAGCACTGCCTCCGGTTTTCCTGCCGCCGTGGAGGAAGCTGAAACTGTAAAGTTTCCCTCCACCTTTGTGAGGGCACTCTCCCCGGAAGCCGCCGGCTGCATGGTTGTGGTCGGACCGTTCATGTAGAATGTGCCGTCCTCGCGGAAGCCGCACCGGTCGATTGTGAGTTTGCGGTTGCCGCCCGCCATGGCAACTACTGTGTGGGTGTGGTACGCGTTGAAAAGTTCTTTGCCGTCCAATGTGTAGAAAAAGCTGTTGTTGCCCGGACCGGACGCGTTTTCCGTGGTGGAAATAATCGGGTTCCCCTCATATTTGGTAAACGGACCAAGCGGGGAAGATGAAGTTGCGTAGCCCATGGAATAGGAGCGGTCGCCGTAAAAGCCGCCGGAGTAAAACAGGTAATATGTCCCGTATTTTTTCAGTATATCCGGTCCTTCATTCCACTGGTAATCCGCGTTATTTAAAAGTTCCCAGGGCTGCTCTGGTGTGATGCAGAGGATATGTTCGGCACCTTCCTTAACGTGGGTATAGTCCTCCATCTCCACAACATAAATCTGGCTGACATGGTGTCCGTCCACGACATTTTCCGAGCAATCCCTCGAATAGTACAGGTACATCCGCCCGTCATCATCCATATAGAAATTCGGGTCAATATTTGCGTAGCCTAAGTCAAACAGGGGCGCGCCGTGCACGTCGGTGTAAGGACCGGTCAGCACATCGGATACCGCCACGCCGATGCGCAGGCTCTTGTCGTCGTTCTGACCGCAGTAGTAAAGATAGAATTTCCCGTCGGATCCTGCCACGATCTGGGGCTGCCACAGGCTGCCCCGCACCCAGCCCTCCGTGCCGCTGCAATAAAAGATATTGGTCAGGCGGTTCCAGGAATTTAAATCCTCCGATTCGTAAAGTCCATAGTATGTGCCGGATTCCGTGGCGGTACAATAATATTTCCCGTCGTGGGTGAACAGGTACGGGTCGCCGATATTGGTGATCTGGTTCCCGTTTGTGTAGGTGTATTGTTTTAGCGCGGAATTATCTTTTAATATGACCTGTTTTCCGCAGGCGTTTAGAGAAAGTGCCATAACAAGTGCCGATGCCCCCAGCAATAATCTGCTAAGCTTCATCTTCCCCTTCCTTTCCGCAGGCAGCATCCCTGCCTGACATATTGATGCGCCGGATCAATTCCGGGTCAACCTTAAATTCCCGTTCATAAGTGAGAAGACCGTTTGTTTCCTGTTCGACATCGCTAAGCTGCGTGTACACAAAGCCCTGGACATGCGGGGATTCAAGCATGGCTGCGACCACTGCCCGGTAACGCTTTAGGAAATCTTCGTCCGAGTTTGCCGCCGTGTACCCCCAACCCTTTACGTCCTCCGTCTTCTGGTAGGAAATCCCGCCGAATTCCGAAACGATAATCGGCTCGCCGCCATAGCGGTTTCCCTGCGCATAAAGCGTGCGGCTTCCAGGGGTGCTATCGAGAATCCGGTTGATATCCCCGCCGTAGCGCTCCTTTAAAACCGGGTAAGACCCTTCGTAGTCGTGGATGGTGAGCATGTCGGAAACAGTGTGGTCCCAGCCGTCATTTGAGATAACGCAGCGGGTCTGGTCAAGGGATTTTGTCAGATAATACATGGCTCTTGAAAAATCCTGTTCCTCCGCGTTATTCATAATGCAGTCCACGCCCCATGATTCGTTGAGCGGAACCCAGAATACAATGCATGGATGGTTGTAATCGCGTTCTATGATTTCCGCCCATTCCCTCGCCATATTGCAGGCGAAATCGCGGGAATATATGTAGGCGGAGGAATATTCCCCCCACACGATAAGACCGAGGCGGTCAGCGTGGTAGAGGTAGCGCGGGTCTTCGGCTTTCTGGTGTTTGCGAACGCCGTTAAAACCCATCGCCTTGCAGGCTTTGATATCCTTGACGAAATCATCGTCCGTCGGCGCGGTCATCAGGGACGGCTTCCAGTATCCCTGGTCGAGAAGCATTTTTTGGTAGTAAGGGCGGTTGTTTAACATAAATTTCCCGTTTGTGACAGAAACTTTGCGCAGTGCGCAGTAGCTTTCCACATGATCTGTCGCTTTACCGCCTGCAAACACCGTAAATTCCAGGTCGAACAAAACAGGATTTTCCGGCGACCAGACAAGGGATTCCTGATGGTTCCAGTCAAGCGAGATACTCTGGTCAAGACGGAATGCCCGCTCCGCGCGGTTTTTATGTACGCGGATTAGGTCATCAATATATTCCTGCCCTTTCAGGAGTATGCGGACTTGCACCTGTTTGTCGGAGTTTCCAGAAAATTCCATTTTTACGGAAATTGTTTTTCTGTCAACATCCGGTGTAATAAAGACGCGCTTGAGAGCGTCACATGCAACCTGCTCCAGCCAGACAGTCTGCCAGATTCCGGTGGTTCCGGTGTAGAAAATTCCTTCTGACTCGCCCTTCCAGTATTGTTTTCCGCGCGGAAGTTCAAGGTCGAGCGCATCGTCCATAACGCGCACTGTAATTGTATTTTCGGCATCAAAAATTACATCTTCTGTAATATCAAATGTGAACGGGGTGTTCCCGCCGGAGTGTTCCCCAGCAAAGTTTCCGTTGACCCATACCATCGCCTTGTAGTCCGCCGCGCCAAAGTGCAGGATAACACGCTCCTTGCCCGCTTCCTTTGTGATGGTAACTTGTTTTTTATACCAAACGACATTGTGGAAGCCACGTTCCCCGATTCCTGACATCTCGCACTGATATACGTAAGGCACGGTAATCCTGCGAGAGAGGGTTGCCGCCATGTACCATTTTTCTTTTATGCCGAGATCTGCGTCGTCAAAGGCAAATTCCCACTCCCCGTTCAGGTTCTGAAAGGATTCCCTTTTAAAATCCGGTCTTGGGTATTCCGGTCTCGGTATATTTCCGGTCTGCATATGCCGCCTCCTTTATATTTTTTAAATATCTTTGATTATATTGCGTTCTTTGGTGTTTTTCAGAAAGTTTTCTTTTTTGGAAGCATTTACTGGAGCTTTCCGATTTTCGGAAGGCTTCCTGATATTTTTGGGATATCCATGTTTATAAGGGTTTTTATCTAAATAGTGGTTTTAGTGTACGGGGCAGGATTTGATATCTTACCCCATCAAAGAAGTCCCCGCTCCTAAGTCGTGAAGACGAGAGCGGTGGGTAAGGGGAGCCTCTTTGTACCAGGTGAAAATAAGGAACAAAGACCTCTTATTTTTAGCCTTTAACGCCCGCCTGCATCTGCATACCCTTCATAAAATGCTTCTGCGCGAACAGATACACGATAAATGTCGGGATGACCGAGATAAAACCGCCCGCGATGGCGTGGCCGTGCATGGTGTTAAAGCTGCTCTTGATCCTCTGCATACCCGGAGTGATGGTCAGTTTATCCACGCTGTTCATAACGATGGAAGGCCAGAGGTAATCGTTCCAGGCTCCGGTAAACGCGAACATTGCCACCACGATCAGAACGGGCAGGCACAGCGGCAGGATGAGCTTGTAATAAATCTGGAACTTGTTCGCCCCGTCGATCATTGCTGCCTCGTCAAGTTCCTTAGGGATTCCAGATATAAATTGTCTTATCAAAAAGATATTGAACACGCCCGCAATATTCGGCAGGATAAGTGCCCACATGGTATCCACAATGCCGAGTGTCTGGCAGATTTTGTAAAGCGGTATAATATTGATAACCGCCGGGAAGGTCATGGTTGCCATCAGGAACCAGAAGAGCACATTCTTTCCCGGAAAATCAAGCCTGGCATAGGCGTAAGCCGATGTGGAGGAGATTAACACCACAAGTACTGTCTGCATAACAGCTACAAAAAGGGAGTTCCCGAACCATTTCATAATAGGGTAGCTGGCAGAGTATTCCGACCCGAAAAGTTCCTTGTAGTTTTCGAACGTGATTTTATCCGGGAAGAAGGAAAAACCGCCCGTCATAATCTCAAGTTCCGACCTTACCGAGGTAAAGAAGGAGAACAGCATCGGTGTCACGCAGATTAAGGTGAGCAGTATGCACAGAATCAGGGTGACGATGCGGATACGATGTTTTTTTAATTTTTCCATAATAACCTCCATTCCGAGAACGTTTACGTTCGAGGTACCGCAAGAGAAAGCTGCGAATGCAGTTTCTCTTGTCGGATCAAGGCTTATTTGTGACGTTCTCGGCACAAATAGTCCTGTGAAGAATCAGTTTGATAACTGATTTTTCACAGTAACGCCTCCTTAATCTTTCTGTGCTGTCAGCTTGTTTAAAACAAGCGATACCGCGATCATAACCGCGCCGACCATAAGAGCCATAGAGGCTGCGATACCCGCCACGGAGCTGGAGCCAAAGGCAAGTTCCCTGATATACATCATCATGGTGTAGGTGGAATTGTTCGAACCGCCCGCGGTCAGCATTAAGGACTGCCCATAGAGGTTGAACTGCCCGATGGTTGTCAAAATCAACGTGTAGGAAATCTGCGGCATAATGCCCGGCAGAGTGATTTTCATAAATCTCTTAAACGGTCCGGCGCCATCGATATCCGCGGCTTCCATAACATCCTTGGAAATTCCGTTGATCGCCGCCAGATAGATTACAAGGTTGCCGCCGAGGCACCACCATACCGTAATAATAACGATTGCCGTCCAGGCGAACGGCTGCTCGCTGAGCCAGTTGATATCGACCACTTTTCCCAAAAGCCCGGTCAGGAAATTATTGATTAAACCCTCGTTGCGGTTGTAGACATAATACCAGACAAGCACCACTGTCGAGATGGAAAAGATATTCGGCAGGTAAAACAGTGCCTGGAAAAATTTATGTCCCCATGGCTTAAAACTTAGGATCACCGCCATAAACAGCGGAACCAGGATACAGAACGGCACACTGATCAGCACGAAATGCACAGTGTTGGACATGCCGTTTCTAAACATTGTATAATAAGAAGTAGCCGAATCGGTTAAAATCTGGCGGAAGTTTTCCAGCCCGTTAAAGATGGGTGCGGAATCAATATAGATATTCCATTTTGAAAATGCCGCAAAAATACCCACCACTGCGGGAATCAGGAAGAAAATTGTAAACAGGATAAGCTGCGGTGCAATGAACAGGTATGGAGTAATGTTCCATTTTCGCTTTTTCCTCATCTCTATTCCCCATTTCTGTGCTGCTTATTTCGTTTTCAGTTTGCGGATGCAGCGCGGACACAAACTTATTTAAAGGTTCCGATTTCTGTTTCCTCACATTGATAGAAGCATCAAAAACGGAAACCGGGACAGGAGGGAGCCGGTTGCTTGTTAGAGGTTTTTAATAAAAGCCGGCTCTTACTGGTTCTTGATATTATCTTCCACCAACTGCTGTGCGCTCTGCAAGCCGTCCGCCGGTTTTACCCTGCCGAATGGGATTTCGTAAGCCACGGTATCAAGCGCTTCGACGACAGCCCCATAGTAAACATAATCAGAAATTACAAGTGCGTTCGGGTTATCAATCAGGAATTTCTGCGGAAGGTCGTTCACCCTCTGGTCATTTAATACGGCTTTGCTTGCAGGAATCTGCCCATAATCCGCCCATTCGTAGCAGTTTTCACCGACAAATGAGATAAAGTCCATAATGGCATTTGCCTTTTCATCGCTCATCTTGTCATTGCGCGGGATAACAAACTGGTGTGAGGATGCCCACTGCACCATATTTGCTGTATCATACGTAATCATGTAGGTTTCGCCAAAATTGATTCCGGTGTATTCGACCGTTGATAATGTCCATGTCCCTTCCGGCAAAAACATTAACTTGCCCTGGGCGAACAAATTGTTTGGCTGGTCGCCGTCCTGCGTGCACCATTTCTTTGCAACCGCATCGGCAAAATCCTGGAATACTTTCTGGAAAGCTTCATTATTAAAAGCAGGCATTTTGCCATCCTCGGTGAGCTTGCCGCCAAGCTGGTAATACCAGGACAAAAGTTCGTATCTCGGCCAGGTGATAGCGTAAGTATAAACCCCGTCCGCAGCAGCCTGGTCTGCAAAGCCCGCAATCTCATCGAAAGTAATCATCCCGTCATCTAGGACATTCGGGCAATATTTCTCAACCAGATCCTTATTATAATAGGTAACATAGCTGTGAAGATCGAGCGGGATACCGTAGCGGGAACCATCCACAACGCCCATGTTCCAGGCGGAGTCTATGTATTGGTCGCCCTTGATTTTGCCATTTGCTGAAATATAGTTGTCAAGCGGCATGTACATATTGCTCTTAGAGTTGCTGGGGAGGCGGTCCACATGCTGGATGCAAAGATCAGGAACACCGCTCTGGGAATTCACCACGAGCGGCAGCTTCGTGTAAAGCTCGCCCTGCTCCGTCATAATATGCTCCACCGTATATTCAGGGTTTGTCGCATTGTAAGCATCGATAATCTTCTGCATCGCGGTTCCGTCCCCGCCGGTAAAGACCGACCAGAATGTGATGGTCTTGTCGCCGTCCGAACCCTTTTCTTTGCCGGAATCATTCCCACAGGCGGTAAATGACGTTACCATAACGGCTGACATAACAAGTGCTGCGATTTTTTTAAGTTTCATTCCTCGTTCCTCCTGTTTGACTAAACTATTTTAATATTTCCTAAAAGATACAAAATTTTTGGAACTATTGCAGAAAGACTTGGAGTTATTTTGTGCAATATTTTTGTAACTTTTAGATTTTGCTTGCCTCTATCGTATCCCTTTTTGATGATTTTGTCAATATAATAATCGATAACATTATATAATTTGTTATTTTGCATAAATATTATTCAGAATTTTTGTAAGTAATAACTAATTTTATTACAGTAATCTTGTAATATTTAGAAACAGTATGATTTTTCATTCCACACTTTATGGAGGTTTGTGGCAATTTTAGGTTACAAACGGAAAAAGATATGATATAATATAGAAAAGAATAACAATTACACCGTCAAAGTACATTGGAATATTTGGATTTTAGCAGGAGGAAACAGATTTGAAAAACACAATACATTTAAGCATTTATGACACGGAGCAGATCTCAAATATAGCAAAGGCGCTTTCTTCGGAGCAGCGCCTTAAAATATTGAAGCTTCTGGATGATAATGTGCTTAATATCAGCGAGATTGCCGCCAGACTTAAAATGCCGATGTCTTCCGCGGCACTTCATATTAAAATACTGGAGGAATCAGGACTTGTGATTACACAGCCGCTTCCGGGTATCCGCGGCTCACAGAAGCTTAGCGGAATTAAGGTGGATCATCTTTCTATTGATTTAAAGCCGTCCTACCATACGGATTCCCCGTTCCAGACAGCATATTTTTCGATGCCGATCGGAAATTATTTTGATTTCGGGATTGTGCCGCCCTGCGGTATTGTTTCGGAGAGCAGATATCTGGGTGCGGCGGACGATGTATCAGCTTTTTTTCTTCCGGAGCACAGTATGGCGCAGTTAATCTGGTTTACACAGGGGTATCTGGAATACCGCTTTAACAACCAGCTATTGAAAACGGCAAAGACCGTTGAGGGGATCGAGTTTTCCTTTGAAGCCTGCTCTGAGGCGCAGGGCTACAATAATGAGTGGCCTTCCGATATCACGCTCTGGGTGGGCGGCAGGGAGGTTGGCACCTTTACGAGCGAGGGAGATTTCGGCGGGGTGCGCGGGCAGCAGAATCCGGTCTGGTGGTCGGAAACCCTGACACAGTACGGTGTGCTGCACCGGCTGTTTATCGACCATGGGGGATGCTATATTGACGGGGTAAAAACTTCTGCGGAAACACTTGATTCCCTGCCCGTCGGAGGGGATGATTATTTAACCCTGCGCATCGGTATTAAAAAGGATGCGAAATATGTCGGTGGTCTGAATCTATTCGGGGAGCATTTCGGGAATTACAGCCAGCATATTAATATGAAAATTGATTATACACAGTGATATAGCGGTCAGGCTTATGATTGAAAAGTATTTTATGAACATGTTCAAATAAGGGTTGACAAAGTGGAAATGATCGTATATAATTTAAATGAACATGTTCATAATAAATAAAGGAGGAAACCGATGCGAAAAAAGGACGATACCCTGCGCGATACATTGCTTGCTTTGGCGCGAAAGATAGCGGATGAGGATGGGCTTGACGCAATCAATATCCGTTTTCTGGCAAAGAAGGCGGGTGTGGCGACGGGAACCGTTTACAATTATTTTACCAACAAGGACGAGATTTTGCTGGCTCTTACGGAAGAGTATTGGCGGCAAGCCCTGCTTGAGGTGAAAACGGTGGTGAAAGCCGGTTCTTTCTGTGCGCAGGTACAGGAAATATTTACATTCCTGAAAGAGAGGATTGACCAGTCCGCAGGCAAGCTGATGAGTAGTCTTGGCAATGTGGAAACAGCGGGGCAGGCGCGCATGGTATCCATGCAGTCCGCGTTTGAAACGGTTTTCGTCCGGTGCATGGAGCAGGATGCCGATATCCGTGGGGATATTTGGGACGAAGGATTTACCAGGGAACAATTTGCACGTTTTATTATGATGAATATGGTTTTGCTGCTGAAATCGGAAGCGCCCGACATGGATTTTTTTATCCGGATTATACGGCGCACAATCTATTGAGGAAAAGGAGGTTTTTATGCCGCAGGCGGTTATCCTCTCATTCGGATTTTATCTGCCGGTTGTATTGTTTAGCGGGATTGCGCCTGCGGTCGGGGTGCTTATGATTCCGAAAACACTGGCGTATGTCTGGATTGTGCTGATGGGTTGGCAGCTTTATCGACAGTCCGCAGAAAAGAAGGAAAGTCTTTTAAGGAGGAGTGCATTATGATAAAACGCTATGCAAACCTGGCACTTATTTATGCGGTTGTCGCCATGGTATTTGGCGTGTTTTACAGGGAATTTACGAAGTTTAATGATTTTTCCGGACAAACGAGATTATCCGTATTGCATACACATTATTTTATGCTGGGGATGTTTTTCTTCCTTATATTAATGTTGATGGAGAAAGTTTTTTCCTTTTCGGGAGAAAGCACCGGAAAAATCTTAATTGTTTATCAGGTTGGCTTAAATATTACCGGCCTTGGTTTTCTTTTAAGGGGGTTGATGCAGGTGTGGGGGGAGCAGCTCAGTAAAGGCATGGATGCTTCAATCTCTGGAATTGCCGGGATCGGTCATATTCTAACAGGGGTCTGTATTGTTCTTTTATTGTTAAATGTGAGGAAAAAGGCGGCGTAGTGGGGAGCGGGGCACATAGTTGTGGAAGTTGTTTGTAGGAATTTGTGAGATATAATATATTTGTATTATTATCTTTATGAAGATCGCTTTAACACGCCGTAGGTAAGAAATCTCCCACTTCTAAAAGTGAGGGATTTCTTGCCCAGTTTATTTATCATATAAAATCATAAACTTGCCGGAACAAATTCTCTATTATTAAAATATCACGAAAATATGGTAAATCCGTATTTTTTACAGGATACAATTTTATTTTGTTCAATAAAATCTTATTTGCAGAATAAGTCAGCTCATCAATTGTGTCAGATAGGGTGATAAGCCTTATCTGACATGAAAGAGCAGCATAGGTATATAATTTTCTTAATTTTCGGTAAAATCAAGGGTTTACATTATTTATACACTAAGAAAAAATTGACAAACTGCGCAGAAAACGCTATCATAACACTAGCTACTTTCACAGGCAGGTCTGTGGGTGATTGTATTTATATGTTTTAAGGAGAGGAGCCAGGATATGTGGGCATTGATTTTTGGCGGTTTGTTGGTGGGCGGGGCAGCGGGACTTGTCTATTTAATCAGCCGTTTTTACAGATTCTTTTGGGTTATGCGCGCGTCAGAGGGAAAGAAATGGGCGCGCATTCTGATTTCTACCGTTATGGTGCTTGCTATTGTCGCGGTACTTTGGGGGACGATGGGCAGCATGAATGCCATTGTCTGTGTGCTGCATCTGGTTGCATTCTGGATATTGTGCGATTTTGTATTCTGGGGGATTAAGAAATGGAAGAGAAGGGCTTTTAATCGTTATTATGCGGGCATGTGCGCGTTAGTACTTACTGTTGTTTATCTGAGTGTGGGATTTGTGCTTGCAAACCATGTTTTTCGGACGGAATATGCGATTGATTCCGAAAAGGAAGTGGGGACATTGAGAATCGTCCATATTGCGGATTCCCATGTCGGGACAACATTTGACGGTGAGGGTTTTGCGGAATATGTGGCGCAGATGCAGGCGGAAAATCCGGATATCGTGGTGATTACCGGGGATTATGTTGATGATGATACCAAAAGGCAGGATATGGTGGATGCGTGCAGGGCACTTGGTACATTTAAGACCACCTACGGGGTGTACTATGTTTTCGGCAACCATGACAGGGGCTATTATGGCGCAGATTACCGGGGGTTTGACGGGGATGACTTGATTGCGGAGCTTGAAAAGAACGGCGTTATCGTGCTTGAGGATGAAACGGTCTTGCTGGATAACCGCTTTTATGTGATTGGAAGAAAGGATCGTTCGGAGGCGGAGAGGGGGCGCGGCAGGGCTTCGGCAGCAGAGCTTGTGCAGGGGCTTGACGCGGATAAATATATGATAGTGCTCGACCATCAGCCGGGTGAATATGAGGAACTGGAAGAGGCGGGCGTTGATCTGGTGCTCTCAGGGCATACTCACGGAGGACAGTTTTTTCCTGTTAATTATGTTGGCGAGTGGACGGGAGTAAACGCGAAAACCTACGGTTTGGAACGGCGGGGCAAAACGGATTTCGTCGTGACCTCCGGGATTTCGGACTGGGCAATCCAGTTTAAGACCGGCTGCAAATCCGAATACGTGGTAATTGACATAACCGGGAAATAAAACAGCAAAAAAGCTCAAAAGAGCCTTAATGGGGATTATTGGGAGCAAGGCGGACAAGAATTGCCTTCCGTGAAGAGGGCTCATTTGGGCTATTTTGCGGAACTTAAAAACAGCAAAAATCGCAGAAAGCCCGGAGCGTGGAGCGAAAGCGGAACGCTCCATGAAGGGGGCTTTGTGGGAATTTTGCGGAACTTAAAAACAGCAAAAATCGCAGAAAGCCCGGAGCGTGGAGGGAAAGCGGAACGCTCCATGAAGGGGGCTTTGTGGGAATTTTGCGGAACTTAAAATAGGAGGAAAGCAGATGGGAACTGAACAGGGGGCGAACGGGGAAAAGGTATATTTATTTGAGCAGATGCCGATACCGAAAGCCGTGTTAAAACTTGCCATACCAACCATACTAAGCTCGCTTGTTATGGTGTTATATAACCTTGCGGACACATATTTTGTAGGTCTGCTAAACGAGTCGGCGGAAACAGCCGCAGTAACACTGGCAGCCCCGTTGCTGCTCGCATTCAACGCGGTCAACAATTTATTTGGCGTGGGCTCGTCCAGCATGATGAGCCGTGCGCTCGGAAAAAAGGATATAGAAACTGTAAAGAAAAGTTCCGCCGCCGGGTTTTATTATGCCCTGTTAAGTGGCTTGATTTTCTCGGCGGTCTACACGCTGCTAAAGAATCCGTTTCTTACCCTGTTGGGTGCGGATGCGGGAACCGCCGCCGTAACAGGGCAATACTTAAAATGGACTGTCAGTTTCGGCGCTGCCCCAGCCATCCTCAATGTGGTTCTTGCCTACCTCGTGCGCGCGGAAGGGGCATCGCTTCATGCGAGCCTTGGAACTATGAGCGGCTGTCTGCTCAATATAATACTCGACCCTATTTTTATCCTGCCGTGGGGATTTCATATGGGAGCGGCGGGCGCGGGGCTGGCAACCTTTATATCCAACTGTGTAGCGTGCATATACTTTTTTATACTTTTATATGCAAAACGCAGGACAACCTATGTGTGTGTGAAACCGGGGATGGCAAAACCGGAAAAGCGCATATTATCCGGAATCTGTGCGGTCGGGATACCGGCTTCCATCCAGAATTTACTTAACGTGACGGGGATGACGATTTTGAATAATATGACCGCTTCTTTCGGCGCGGACGCAGTGGCAGCGATGGGGATATCCCACAAGATCAGTATGGTGCCAATGCAGGTGGCATTCGGTCTGTCACAGGGGATTATGCCGCTTGTCAGCTACAATTATGCAAGCGGGAATTATGCGCGGATGAAAAAAGGCTTTTGGTATACAGCAAGAATCTCGCTGACCTTTATGGCGGTGGTCACCGCTCTGCTCTGTTTTTGCTCCGGCAGTGTGGTGGAACTATTTATGAAGGATGGGGCGGTGATTGGTTACGGCACACAGTTCTTGCGCGGGTTTGCGCTGGGGATGCCGTTTTTGTGCATGGACTTTTTGGCAGTGGGTGTATTCCAGGCATGTGGTATGGGGATGAAATCATTTATTTTTGCCATACTCCGCAAGATCGTGCTGGAAATCCCGGCACTTTATCTGCTTAATGCGCTCGTTCCACTTTACGGCATTGCATATGCGCAGTGTGTGGCGGAGATGGTATTATCAGCGGTAGCAGTCTTTGTTTTGGTAAGATTTTTCAGGGGAACAAAGAAAGACCAACGATAGAGATGTGCAAAATTCATTGATTTAACCTGTCAAAGAAGTCCTCCGCTTCTAAGCCGTAAAGGCGAAAGTGGTAGGGAAGGGGGGAATTCTTTGTGTCAGGAGGGGGGCAAGCACCATCTGTCAAGCTGTGATAGTAGCGCAGGGATATAATTTCCTTTGACAAATAGTATTTGGTTGTTTGCTCCCTAAGAGAAAAAAAGGGATTTTATGGAAGAATATAGCAAACGTAAGCCTAAAACCTTCGGAGAAATATATAGTTATGAAAATCCGATATCCCGTTTTATGGATTTTCGTTTGAGTTAAGACTGTTTTTTGAGTGATAAAGAGGTTTGTCATGCCTTCCAAAACTGCATAAATTCTGGATGTGTAGAGTTTTGCACATGGCTAGTGATATTTTGAAAAGAGTGGAGTGATTATTAATTGTATAAGTGTACAGATTAGAAAGAATATCAGTTTGTTTGAAGGGTACATAAGAAGCAAAATGGAAATGCTTAAATTTTTGAAATATTCAAGAAATAAATC